>OGQD01000095.1_pt1 | contig 70466 bp, 65 predicted proteins | sample 1553091 | NCBI WGS metagenome assembly OGQD01 (sample SAMEA2580290, study PRJEB22360) | human gut metagenome | biome: human gut; feature: human-associated habitat; material: faeces | place: Denmark | collected 2008/2010
CGGTTTTTTACGTGGCCGCCCTCCCCCCCGCGGCCGGGTGTTTGGCCGTTCACCGAAAGGTCCAGGGCGATACCGTTGTAGTCGATGGCCTGGTCATTGGGGTTCTGCACCCGCAGCTTGACCGTGAAGCGCGCTTCCATGCCCTGTCCGGTCGCCGGCTCCAGGCCGACCAGGTCGATGCGCAGCGGATCGCGCGTGCCGAACAGACTGCTGCACGCGCCCAGCGTCAGTAGCGCGGCCATCAGGATCAGGCGATGTAGCTTGGCCATGCGGCCTCCTCGTCGATTCACTTCAGGGTAGCCGGGCGCAACCGCCATACGGTGTTACCCACATCATCGGCCACCAGCAGGCCGCCAAACTTATCCACAGCGACGCCGACCGGACGGCCCATGGCTTCCTCCTTGTCGTTGACGAAACCATCCAGCACCGTCACCGGCTGGCCGTTGGGCTTGCCGCCGCCGAAGGGGATGAACACCACCTGGTAACCGCTGCGCGGCTTGCGGTTCCACGAGCCGTGCTGGCCGATGAACACGCCGCCGCGATAGCGCTCCGGCAGCAGACTGCCCTGATAGAAGGCAAGGCCGAGCGATGCGGTGTGCGAACCCAGGGCGTAGTCGGGCACCAGGGCCTTCTGCACCATGTCCGGGCGCGGCGGTTCGACGCGTTTATCCACATGCTGGCCGAAGTAGCTCCAGGGCCAGCCATAGAAACCGCCGTCCTTCACCGAGGTCATGTAGTCCGGCACCAGGTCGTTGCCCAGTTCGTCGCGCTCGTTGACGGCTGTCCACAGGGCGCCGCTGTTGGGCTCCCAGCCCAGCCCGTTGGGGTTGCGCAGGCCGGAGGCGAATACCCGCACGTTACGGCTGGAAAGGTCGATCTGCAGGATCGCCGCGCGGTGCTTCTCCGCGTCCAGCCCGTTCTCGCCGACGTTGCTGTTGGAGCCGACGGTGGCGTACAGGTAGCGGCCGTCGGGGCTGGCGAGGATGTTCTTGGTCCAGTGGTGGTTGATCGGCCCGCCCGGCAGGTCGACGACCTTTTCCGCCGGTGCGCTGATCGCCGTCTCACCGGTCTTGTACGGGAAGCGTACCACGGCATCGGCGTTGGCCACATACAGCCAGTTATCCACAAGCGCTATGCCGAAGGGCGAGAACAGGCCCTCCAGCAACATGCTGCGCTGTTCCGGCACGCCATCGCCATCGGCGTCGCGCAGCAGGGTGATGCGGTTGGCGCTGGGTACCGAGGCCCCGGCCTTGGCCATGACCTTGCCAGCGACCCAGTCCTTCAATCCGCCGGACTCCTCCTTGGGCGGTGCCGAGCTTTCCGCCACCAGCACATCGCCGTTGGGCAGCACGTAAAGCCAACGCGGGTGTTCCAGCTTGTCGGCGAAGCGCTGCACCTCCAGGCCTTCGGCAGCACGGGGCATCTGCCCGGCGGGCCAGCCGGTGGCGGTGGCGATGTTGACGGTGGGCAGCACGCTGCTCTGGGGTTCGGGCAATTGCGGTTGAGGTCCGGTGCCGGCGGTGAACGGCAGCGCCGACTTGTCGCCGCAACCGGCCAACGCCAGTACGATCAGGAGGGGGAACGACCTACGCATGCGACTTCTCCTCGGCCTGTGGCGCATCCATGTCGATGAGCACTTCTGTCAGCAAATGGTTAGGCAGTCTAGACATATCCGCCCGCCGATCCGTGCGAAATAACCGATGCAAAGCCTCTCGCACCCGTGTTTGATCGGCTTTACTGACAGACAGGAATCCCGGCAAATCAGAGATTTGGCGAACCCTCAGGGAAGAACGAGGGTCTACCATGACAGTCTTGTGACAATCGCCTGAATGCTGCCGTGTCCTTCTCGGCCCTCCGCGCTGTCTGTACGGAGCCGCGGGCGAGGTCGTTACAGGGTCCGTCGACGGACGCTCCGCCCGCGGGCCCATTTGCGTGCAAGGGGGCCCGACATGCTCAAACTGCTCGATCTGCTCTCTGCCGTCGCCCTGTTGGTGTGGGGCACTCACATCGTCCGCACCGGCATCCTCAGGGTCTACGGCAGTAACCTGCGAAAAATCCTCAGCCGCAGCGTGGAAAAGCGCCCGCTGGCCTTCGCCGCCGGCATCGGTGTCACCGCGCTGGTGCAGAGCAGCAACGCCACGGCGCTGCTGGCGACCTCCTTCGTCGCCACCGGACTGATGGCCCTGGCGCCAGCGCTGGCGATCATGCTCGGCGCGGACGTCGGCACGGCGCTGATGGCACGGGTGCTGACCCTGGACCTGTCGTGGCTGTCGCCGCTGTTGATCTTCTTCGGGGTGATCTTCTTCCTCGGCCGACAGAAGTCGCGCCTGGGCCAGCTCGGCCGGGTGTTCATCGGCCTGGGGCTGATCATCCTGGCGCTGCAGCTGATCGTCGCGGCAGCGGAGCCGATGACCCAGGCCAAGGGCGTCAAGGTGCTGTTCTCCAGCCTGACCGGCGACGTGATGCTGGATGCGCTCACCGGCGCGCTGTTCGCGATGATTTCCTATTCCAGCCTGGCGGCCGTGCTGCTTACCGCGACGCTGGCCGCCTCCAAGGTGATCTCGCTGAAAGTGGCGCTGTGCCTGGTGATCGGCGCCAACCTGGGCAGCGGAATCCTGGCGATGATCAGTGCCTCCTCGCAGAACGCCGCCGGCCGCCGCGTGGCGCTGGGCAGTCTGCTGTTCAAGGTCGCCGGCTGCGCCCTGGTGCTGCCGCTGGTGGGCCCGCTGGCCGACTGGATCGACCACTGGCAGTTCAGCACCGCCGAACTGGTGATCGCCTTCCACGTGCTCTACAACACCACCCGCTGCCTCGCCTGCCTGCCGCTGACCGGACAAATGGCGGCCTTCTGTACGCGCATCATGCCCGACCGCCATTCGCCGGAAGATATCGTCCGCCCGCGTCACCTCGACCCCGGTGCGCTGGACACGCCAAGCCTGGCGCTGGTCAACGCGGTGCGCGAAACCCTGCGCATGGGCGATATCGTCGAACAGATGCTGAACAACCTGATGCAGGTTATCCACAGCGGCGACCCGCTGCTGGGCAAGGAAATCCGCAAGCAGGACGACGACGTCGACGCCCTCTACACCGCGATCAAGCTGTACCTGGCGCGCATGCCCCGCGAAGACCTGAGCGAAGCCGACAGCCGTCGCTGGGCGGAGATCATCGAGCTGGCGATCAACCTCGAGCAGGCGGGCGACATCATCGAACACATGCTCGGCGCCGTGCAGGACAAGAAGACCTCGCGCAGCCGATCCTTCTCCGACAACGGCCTGGAGGAGATCACCGTGCTGCACGGTCAGTTGGTGGCCAACCTGCGCCTGTCCCTGTCGGTGTTCCTCAATGGTGACCAGGAAGGCGCCAAGCGCCTGCGCCGTGCCAAGCAGCGCTTCCGCCTGCAGGAACGGCGCTTCGCCCACTCGCATGTCGACCGCCTGCGTCAGCAGGTGGTACAGAGCATCGAGACCAGCTCGCTGCATCTGGACCTGATCAGCGACATGAAGCGCTTGAACTCGCTGTTCTGCGCCATCGCCTATGCTGTTCTGGACAACCCGGATGCCAGCAGTTCGGCAACCACTGAACCTGGGGAAGACGATGACTTCGTCGAGCGCGAAGTCGAAGCGGTACAGGATCAGCAGCGCCCGGCTCCGCCCGGCTCCAGCGCGACGGGTTGACGGCCAGGGACTGGGCGAGCGCTTCGACGGAGCGTTCGCCAGCCCCTACAAAGTCCTGATATCACGACGCCCAGGGTTCGGGCAGAATCCGCCGCCATGGAAGCATGCACTCAATCCCAACGCCCTCCCTCGGTCAGCGCCAGCCTGACCCAGGCCATTCTGCTGGCGGCCGTACGTCTCGGTATGAACCGCGATGCGCTGCTCGCTGCCAGCGGCATTCAGCAATCCCAGCTCAGCGACCCGGATGCGCGTATCGACTTCGCGCTGCAGGAGCGCATGTGGCAGGTGATCCAGACCGACCTGAAGCACGATGAGCCCGGCCTGGCCATGGGCCGCGCCCTGTCGCCGGCATCCTTCAGCGCGCTGGGCTATCTGCTGCAGTCGAGCACCACGCTGGGCGACGCCCTCGAGTCGGCCATGCGCTACCAGCGCCTGGTAGGCGAAGGCGGCCAGGTGGCCATTGAGGCGCAAGCCGAGATCATCTGGGTGACCTACCGCCCGCTGAGCCCCGAAACGCCGGCGACCCGCGCCCGCGCCCTGGCGCTGCTGGGGTTCTGGGCGCGCCAGCTGCGCGCCCTGCTCAGCGGCCTGCAATTGGCCGGCTGCCGCTTCATCCACAGCCAGCCGGAGAATCTCGAAGAATATGAAAAGGCCTTCGGCTGCCCTCTGCAGTTTGAAGCGCCTGACTACGCCATGGGCCTACCCAGGGCACTCATCGACGCACCACTGCCCCAGGCCAATCCGCCGCTGCGCGATCTGCTGCGCCAGCACGCCGAAGGCCTGCTCGCCCGGCTGCCCAGCGCCAGCATCAGCGGCCGTGTCGTCGCCCTCCTGGGTGAGCAACTGGCCCGCGGCGAACCGGGCCGAGCTTCGGTTGCCAGCGAACTGGGCCTGAGCGAGCGCACGCTGCAGCGCCGACTGGCGGAGGAAGGCAGCAGTTATCAACAGCTGCTCGCCGACACCCGCCGGCAACTGGCGGAACGCTACCTGGGCGAAGGCAACCTGCCGGCCACGGATATCGCCGCCCTGCTCGGCTATTCCGAACCCAGCGTGTTCTTCCGTGCCTTCCGTCATTGGACGGGGCTGACACCGGGCGAATATCGCCAGCGGAGGCGGCAGTCAGGCAATTAGCCGGCAGCGACAAGTAACCGCCAGTAAGCTTTTCAACAGACTTGCCTACAGGATATCCACAGCCTGCGACTCAGCCGTTCGGTCCCCGCGCGGCGAGATAGGCCAGGAAGGCCTCGCGGCTGGAATAGCGTGGCTCGTAGCCAAACTCTTCCTTCAACCGGCGATTGTCCAGCACTGGCCGATAGCGCAGGTAGTCCACCTGCTCCGGGCCGAAGCGCGACAAACCCAGCGGCTTGAGCAGCCCCAGCCCCATGCGCAGCAGGCCTGCGGGCATGGACCGATAGGGTTTGTTGAGCAGGCCGGCGATTTCGCGCAAGGACAACGCACCATCGCCGGCGAGGTTGTAGATGCCCTCGCTGCCGCGTTCCAGCCCCTGGCGGATCACGTTCACGACATCCTGATCCCAGATGAACACGAAGCGGCTGCGGTGCCCCAGCACGCCCACCATGGTGGGCCGGGCAAAGAGTTCGCTCAGCGGGTTATGCACACGTCGGCCGAGAATGGTGCCGGGACGCAGGATCAACTGCTTGAGCTGTGGATAACGTTTCCGCGCATCCGCCAGCAGTTGTTCGATCTCCTGCTTGCAACGCGCCTGGAGCAGGTGGGGGTGTCCGCGCAGCGGATGGGATTCGTCGATCCACTCGGCATTGTCGCGGTGGAAGCCATAAGCGACGCCGGAGCTGGTGACTATCAGTTGCTTAACGCCGGTCTGCCGCGCCGCCTCGATCAGCGCGCGAGTGCCGCCGACTTCGATAGCATGCAGCTTCTGCGGGGTCATTTCCCGCGGCGGGTTGACCACGGCGGCGAGATGGACGATGGTGTCCGGTCGCCATTGTTCTACGCAGGCATTCACCTGCGCAGCCACACCCAGGTCCAGCGCAACCGGCTCGATGTTCGGTCGCAGGCCCTGGGTATTGATGCGCCTGACGTCTCCGGCGATCAGCGTCCAATCCAGGTGCTGCACGGCCAGTTCATTGAGCAGGCTCTGCCCCAGAAAGCCAGCGGCGCCGGTGATCAATACGCGCATGAAACCTCCAGATCGCTCGGGAACGCGGCGAACTTTGGGCTATTGAAGGGTGCGTGCTTGCAGCGTAGTTCCACTGCGCCAGCACCGACAGTGACCGCACAAGCCAGCCCCATGACCAAAGATGCCACCCGACAAAGGTTGAACGCGGTGGGTTCGCGTCGGTCAATCCGCTATCCTCAAGGCTTTGCGTCCAGGCTCACCGCTCATGCGTTGGTTGTTCGTCCCCCTGCTGTCCCTGCTGCTCACCACCTGGTCCCTTGCCGACCAGCGACAGACGGTCGAGGCCTATCAGCTGGAGAACGGCATGGGCGTACTGTTCAAGCCCACCCACGAGAAGGGCCACGTGTCGATCCGCCTGATCGTCGGCGTCGGCTTCAGTGATTTCAGTTGCCGCGACCGGCAGCTTCCGCACCTGATGGAGCACCTGTTCTTCAGCGGCCTGGATGGCGGCGACGAGGCCGACCTGGAAGCGCGCATGCAGGCCCTGGGCGGCCAATGGAACGCCTACACCAGCGAGGGCGACACCGCTTTCGTCGTCGAATCCCCCGCTGCCACCCAGCGCCAGGTGCTGGACCTGCTGCTGGAAATCATCACCCGCACCCAGCTCGACCAGCGCAAGATCGACTCCGCCAAACAGGTACTGGTGCGCGAGGACGGCGGCCATTATTCGCACCTGCAGCGCTGGCTGGACCACCAGAACGTCAGCCGCGCCGGCCAGGAACAGCTGGCCGTGGAACTGGGGCTGTCGTGCGATGAACGTGCACCTGTGGATAACCTGACCCGGACCCAGCTGGAGCAGCTGCGCAAGGACTGGTACGTCCCCAGCAACATGACCCTGATCATCGTCGGCGACCTCGACCCGCGCCTGCCGGTCTACCTGGGCCGTACCTACGGCGCCCTGGTCGATCACGAGACCCCGGAGCGACGCGACCTGCCGCAGATGAAAAAGGGGGCCGAGCGCCAGCGCAGCCTGACCACCGGGCTGTTCGGCGAAAGCGCGGTACTGCACTGGATTTTCCCCGAGCCGGCGGAAGCCGACGGCGCCACGCTGGACCTGCTGCAGGCCTACCTGAACGATGCGCTCTACACCGAACTGCGTGTACGCCGGGAGCTCTCCTATGGCCCCTGGAGCGAACGCACCGCCTGGGCCAACCAGGGCTTCATGAGCCTGAACGCCGATGTCGAGCGCGATCAGGAGAAGGTGACCCAGCAGGCCCTGAAGGACCTGGTGGACAAGATCCGCCACGACGGCCTCGACCCACAGCGCTTTGCCCGCATCCAGCGCGTGGCGCGCGCGCAACTGGCCTGGAGCACGCCGGGCAACTCGACGCTGGCGGATTACTACTGGGGCGCGCTGGCGGACTTCGACGACGGCAAGTTCCCCGACGAGGACAAGCGCCTGGCAAGGGTCAGCCTCACGCAAGCCAACGACGTGGCGCAGCAGCTGTTCAAGGACGAGGGGTATCTGCGTATCGAGAAACCGCTGCTGGACGACGATAGGGTCTATCCACTTTCAGCGCTGGGCGCGCTGCTGTTGGCGGTACTGGTCGGGCTGGCGCTCCGGCGCCGGCGGGGCTGATTGCCCGCCGGGCCGGATAAGCCTCAGAGGGCGAGGCGGCGGATGACCTGGCAGGAATCGTCCGGGTCGACCTGGGCGCGGAAGCCCAGCTCGCGGGCCATGTCGCGCATGTCGCGGTCCATGGACGAGTCGATCGAATACATCTGGTGGAAGCCATTGCGCTTGGCCACGTCGATCAGGTGGCGCATCAGTGCAAGGCCAAGGCCCAGTTGCTTGAACTCGTCGGCGATGGTCACCGCGCATTCGCATTGCTGGTTGTCCACAGCCGCGTAACGGCTGATGCCGACTTCGCGCAGCTCGCCGTCCACATGGGTCAGTGCGATGAAGGCCATGGTGGTCTGGTAGTCCACGTCCATCAGGCGATCGAGCAGCTTGTCGTCGATCTTCACTTCGCCGTGGAAGCGGAATTTGCGGGTCATGGGGGATAGGCGCTCGAGGAACAGGCGCTCGCGCTCGCGGTCTTCGGCGCGCAACGGCCGGATCAGCACATGGCTGCCGTCTTCGAGAGTTTCTATCCAGTGATCGGCGCCAACAGCCCCGAGGGCTGCGAGCTCGGCGGTGGGGTGGGTGATCATGACGCGTTCTCCGCTGGAGAAGAGGGATTGGGTTGACCCTATCCTTCTCCTGCGCGGTCCGGGCAAGCCTGACTTGAGTCAATGCCGCCCGAAACCGCGCTGGGGCAGAACGTCGCAGTGCGTCTCAGACCCCAGCGGCCAGCGCCCCTTCCCGCGCACGGGCGCCCTTGCGGAACAGCACCAGGGTGGCGAGCAGGCCCAGGGCCGCCGCACCACTGAGCCAGATTCCCGGCGCGGCCTTGTTGTCGAGGGTGTGGATAAGCCAGGTGCAGACCGCCGGGGTGAAGCCGCCGAAGGTCGCAGTCGCCAGGCTGTAGGCCAGGGAGAAGCCGGTGGTGCGTACGTCGGCCGGCATGATCTCGGTGAGCGCTACAACCATCGCACCGTTGTAGCTGCCATAGAGGAAGGACAGCCATAGCTCCACCTCCAGCAGGCGAGCGAAGCTGGGCTCCGCCACCAACCAGGACAACATCGGGTAGGCGGTGACCAGTGCCAGCACGGTGGCGGCCAGCAACAGCGGCTTGCGGCCGATGCGATCGGACACCGCCCCCATCAGCGGCAGCCAGATGAAGTTGGACAGGCCCACGCACATGGTCACCAGCAGGCTGTCGAAGTCCGACAGGTGCAGCTCGTTCCTGCCGAAGGTCGGGGTGTAGGCGGTGATCAGGTAGAACGACACGGTGGTCATTACCACCATGGCAGTGCCGGCCAGCACCAGGCCGAAGTTCTGGCCGATGGAGCGCAGCACCTGGCCCAGGGTCGGACGATGCTGGCGCTGCTGGAACTCCGGGGTTTCCTCCAGCGAGCGACGGATGATGAACAGCGCGGGGACGATCAGGCAGCCAATGAAGAAGGGCACGCGCCAGCCCCACTCGCCCATGTCCTGCGGGCTCAGCCAGTGGTTGAGGATCACGCCCAGCAGGCCGGCAAACACCACGGCGACCTGCTGGCTGGCCGACTGCCAACTGACGAAGAAGCCGCGCTTGCCCGGGGTGGCGATTTCCGCGAGGTAGACCGACACGCCGCCCAGCTCCACGCCGGCGGAAAAGCCCTGCAGCAACCGGCCGAACAGCACCAGCAAGGGTGCTGCGACACCCAGGGTGGCGTAGCCCGGAACGAAGGCGATCAGCAGGGTGCCCATGGCCATCAGGCCAAGGGTGATGATCAGGCCCTGGCGGCGACCGTGGCGGTCGATATACGCGCCAAGGAAGATGGCGCCCAGCGGGCGCATCAGGAAGCCGGCGCCGAAGGTCGCCAGCGACAGCATCAGGGAGGCGAAGGGGTCGTCGCCGGGGAAGAAGGTCTTGGCAATGGCGGTGGCGTAGAAGCCATACACCATGAAGTCGTACATCTCGAGGAAGTTGCCACTCACCACGCGGAAGACGGCTTTGGCTTTGGAATTGTTCGAGGCCATGGGGACATCACTCAGGCTGACACACGGGAAATTTCCACGAGGGAAATCGACAGTCGCCATCCGGGTGGATCGGGGCAGTGGAGGGCCGACTTATTTGTAACCCTATGTGTAATGACCGCCATCAGACAATCGAAAAATGGCTGAAAGGTGTGAATTACATGGGTTTGAAAGCTTCGTGAAAGCTTCGATGCTGTTCGTCGGCAAAAACAAGTAACGTCTTGACAGTTATAAATTGGTACTTGGTTTTTTTGACAAATAAGTTTATTCCTGAAATTTCATATCAACTTCCTTCAGAAACTTCCTAGGAAACTTTCGCCATACAAGATTATTAACAAGCTATTTTACTGCGTAATAAATCCTAATTTTATATAGGAATTTTCTTTCAATAATCATTAACTTTTCCCACAAATTAAACGGAAAAGGCTAATGATATGAAATGGAGTTTCCTACTCATCCTGACGTTGACAGGATGCAATGGCTGGGTATCGCCGGAAACCGACAGTCGCTTGACCGAGCGGTACTTCCAGGTCCTGTCAGGCCCGCCACTGCCCGGCCTACTGGTTGCTTCCGCGGTGCAGTGGAACGCCGACTACGCAGTAACCGCCGCCCACACTCCTTTTCTGATGAATCAGGCGTACCGCTGCAGCACCGGTTGCGACCTGCTGTTCATCGCTCACAAGGCTGCGGGTGAAGTTCCGCACTGGCGGGATTTCCGCCCAGGTGAACAGGTGACCGCCATCGGCAGCAGCACGCTGATGATCCCGGTGAGTTCCCAGGGTCGGGTCTGGCCGGTCCCGTTCATCAACTCCGGATCGCAAAGTACCGAGCGCTACGGCGTGCACGATGCCGCGATGGCCAAGGGCATGTCCGGCGGCCCGCTGCTGGCCGGAGATGGCAGCGTGCTCGGGATCAACATCGGCTTCCACGCCGGCTGGACGCCACCGGCGAACCGACCGGAACTGGCCGGAATGGAGCGGCTCAGTGTCTTCGTGCCCTACCAGGTGATCCAGCGCGAATGGCTGCTGTTCCAGGAGCAGACGAAGCGCGGGGCGGCCCGCCAGTTTCAGGCGAAGAACCAGTAGCACACGCCGATGGACGCCAGCACGCCGGCCAGGTCTGCCAGCAGCGCGCAACCCACGGCATGGCGGGCACGCTGGATACCGACGGCGCCAAAGTACACGGCCAGCACATAGAAGGTGGTCTCGGTGCTGCCCTGCACGGTGGCGGCTACCAGGGCCGGGAAGCTGTCCACGCCGTGGGATTGCATGGTCTCCAGCAGCATCGCCCGCGCGGCGCTGCCGGAGAACGGCTTGACCAGCGCGGTGGGCAGTGCATCGACGAAACGGGTATCCCAGCCCACGCCCTCGACCACCCAGCGAATGCCGTCCAGTGCCATCTCCAGCGCACCTGAGGCGCGCAACACGCCAACGGCGCAGAGCATCGCCACCAGGTACGGCAGCAAGCTCCTGGCAACGTCGAAGCCTTCCTTCGCGCCTTCGACGAAGGTTTCGTACACCGGCACCTTTTTCAGCCAGCCGACGATGAGGAACAGCATGATGATGCCGAACAGCGTCAGGTTGCCCAGCAACGAGGACAGTTGCGCCAGCGCGGTGGCGGACAGCCCCGCCAGCAGCGCCATGAAGGCACCCAGCGCCAGCGCGCCGGGAATCAGGTAGGCCAGCACGACCGGGTCCCACAGTCTCAGGCGCTGCATGACGGCAACGCTGAGCAACCCGACCAGGCTGGAGGCGCTGGTGGCCAGGAGGATCGGCAGGAACACCAGGGTCGGGTCCACCGCGCCCTGCTGGGCGCGGTACATGAAGATGGTCACCGGCAGCAACGTCAGGGAGGAAGCGTTGAGCACCAGGAAGAGGATCTGCGCATTACTCGCAGTGGTGCTGCTGGGGTTGAGCTCCTGCAGCGCCTTCATGGCTTTCAGGCCGATGGGCGTGGCGGCGTTGTCCAGGCCCAGGCCGTTGGCGGCGAAGTTCAGGGTGATCAGGCCGATGGCCGGGTGGCCGGCGGGCACTTCCGGCATCAGGCGGCGGAACAGCGGGCCAAGGACGACCGCGAGCTTTTCCACCAGCCCGGCCTTTTCGGCGATGCGCAGGAAGCCGAGCCAAAGGGTCAGGGTGCCGAACAGCAACACCATGACTTCCACCGACAGCTTGGCCATGGCGAACAGGCTTTCCACCATGGCGGCGAAGACGGTGGCTTCGCCCCCCAGCAGCCAGCGGGAAAGCGCGGTGACCGCCGCCACCATGAAAAAGCTCAGCCACAGGCCGTTGAGCATGGATCGTCCCCCTTGGAATGGCCCGGATGATAGCGGCACGGACCCCACCGACGCCAGAAACGACAAGGCCCCGGACGCTGCCGGGGCCTTGTGGATAACCCTTGCGGGTCAGTGAGCGGCGGGGCTTTCCTTGCCATCCGCGCCCTCGCCTTCGAGGAAGGCTTCAACGCGACCGTTCTGCATGGCCTGCCAGTAGCGGGCACCTTTCTGCGCGTCGTACACGCCTTCCCACTTGGAGATGACCAGCACCGCCAGGGCGTTGCCGATCACGTTCAGTGCGGTGCGCGCCATGTCCATGATGCGGTCGACGCCGGCGATAAAGGCCAGGCCTTCCAGCGGAATGCCCACGCTGCCGAGGGTCGCCAGCAGCACCACGAAGGAAACGCCCGGCACGCCAGCGATGCCCTTGGAGGTGACCATCAGGGTCAGCACCAGCATCAACTGCTGGCCGATGGACAGGTCGATGCCGTAGAGCTGGGCGATGAAGATCGCTGCGATGCTCTGGTACAGGGTCGAGCCATCGAGGTTGAACGAGTAGCCGGTGGGCACCACGAAGCTGCTGACCGCCTTCGGCGCGCCGTAGGCTTCCATCTTTTCGATGATGCGCGGCAGCACGGTCTCGGAGCTGGCGGTGGAATAGGCCAGGACCAGCTCGTCCTTGAAGATGCGCATCAGCTTGATGATGGAGAAGCCGAACAGGCGTGCGGCCAGGCCCAGCACCATGAAGGCGAAGAAGGCGATGGCGAAGTACACCAGTACCACCAGCTTGGCCAGCGGCAGCAGCGAGGCGAAGCCGAAGTTGGCCACCGTCACGGCGATCAGCGCGAACACGCCGATGGGGGCGTAGCGCATGATCATGTGGGTGACGCGGAACATGGCCTCGGCCACGCCCTGGAACATCTTCACCAGCGGCTCGCGAGTCGGCGCCGGCAGCGAGGACAGACCCAGGCCGAACATCACCGAGAAGAAGATGATCGGCAGCATTTCGCCACGGGCCATTGCCGCGAAGATGTTCGACGGGATCAGGTTGAGGATGGTCTAGATGAACGCGTGGTGGTGTTCGACTTCCTTGGCGGTCTGCGCGTACTGGGAGATATCCACAGTGCCCAGGGTGCTCATGTCGATGCCGGCGCCGGGCTGGAAGATGTTCGCCAGCAGCAGACCAACCACGATGGCGACCGTGGTGATGATCTCGAAGTAGATGATGGTCTTCAGGCCGATCCGCCCGAGCTTCTTCGCATCCCCCATGCCGGCGATGCCGACGATGAGCGAGGAGATGACGATCGGAACGACGATCATCTTGATCAGGCGGATGAAGATATCGCCCGCCGGCTGGAGGATGTTGCTGATCCACCAGGCCTTTTCCGCGCTGAAATGGTTGAGCGCGGCGCCCAGTGCAATTCCGAGTACCAGGCCGATGAGGATCTGCCAGGCGAGGCTGAGCTTGGCTTTGCCCATAGTGAGTCACCCTTGATTCTTGTGGAAGTCGGGGTCGCCAAACCATCGGGATGCCGACGGCCAGCGAAAAAAGGGGCGCATGATTCCGACCCACCCCTTTCCCGTCTAATGCCGGAAACGCCTACCCCATGCACAATCGGCATAGGAAAAGGCATCTGAAACCTTGGTTCCAGGTCGTAAGACCCTTGATTTTCTGCATGATCCAGGTTCCTCGATGCCTGTCACGCAGCGCTCTGCAAAGCCGTCTAGGCTTGGTGCTGATTGGCCATCAATGGCCCGGATTGTTCGGATAAGAAGTCCGCGCGCGCTCACGGGCGGGTTCTTGTTACCGGATGTACGGTCGCCGCCAGGGGACCGTCATGGATGGCCGAGGGCGAGGAAAAGGGCCCTTCGACTGCGAGGCTGGCGGGAAAGCAGGCACTGTGGATAAGTGTCGGATTCCGCTCTTCATTATTGGGATGCCGGAGGGCCGTCGATTCGGCCGACGGGGATCGGCGAGGCATTGTAGGACGGATCCTTCGGAGTGCGGATTGACCGACATCAGTGAAGTTCGAGCGGTTTCGAGCAAGGGCACGGATACCCTGCCGCCGCGACAGCCGGGTAAGCAATGGGTTGTTCGATGTGATGAAAACACAACGCGGTGACACTCTGAATAAGGACGCTCCATGACGCGACGCTCTGTAGTACCTACCCTGCTTTTTGCCGGTGCACTCGCGCTGGCCGGTTGTTCCAGCCAGAAACCGGACGCCTCGCAGTACTCGGGCTTCCTCGGCGACTACTCGCAACTCAAGCCCGCCACTTCGCCCAGTGGCCAGCCGGTGCTGCGCTGGGTCGACCCGAACCTGAAGCTCGCGAACTACAGCTCGGTGCTGGTCGAGCGGCCGGTCTACTACCCGCCGCCCAAGCCGAGCGAAAACCTCGATCAGACAACCCTCAACGAAATTCCCGACTACCTGAAGAAGCAGGTCGAACTGCAGTTGGGCAGCCGCTACCGCATCGTCCAGCAGGCTGACCGCGACACGCTGGTGCTGCGCACCGCGATCAGCGGTGTGGACGTATCGAACGAAGGCCTGCACGCCTATGAAGTCATCCCGATCGCTCTGGTGGTAGCGGCAACATCGACCGCCATCGGCACACGTGACCAGGACACCGAGGTTTTCGTGGAATTCGAGGCATTGGATGGCGCGACCAGCAAGCCGGTCGCCAAGGTGGTGCGCAAGGGTGCAGGCAAGACGCTGGAGAACTCCAGCACTCACCTCACCCTCGACGACCTGAAGCCGGTGCTCGATGGCTGGGCGCGCGACGCGGCCAACTTCAAGCCCTGACCTGTGTGGCGCTCCGGAACCGGTGCGAGCGCGTCGCCCCGGTTCCGTACGCCTTGCCTGACCCAGCCCGCTGACGCGGAGGTACTCCCTGTACCCCTAGGTCGCTCAAGACATGGCGCATCCCGAACGTCCCGGCCCCCTGGCCATGCGTACGCCGTAATGGCGACGCGGTATTCGAAATCGGTGCATCAATACCAGTTGGGATCGCTCTTGAGCTGGTCGTCGAGGATCCGTTTCACCGAATCGTCCGGCTCGCCGAGCCAGCGGAAACTGGCGTGCTTGCTCGGCGACTTGTCCGCCGGCAGGTTCTCGGGAACCTTCACATACAGCGCGTAGGCCTTGTCCTTGTCCCAGGTGAAGGCCACGTACAACCGTTCGGCGGCGCAGTTGTGCTGCTCGCACAGCTGACCCACCAGATACTTGTCGCCCTGCTCGTCCACCGCCTGCATCGGCGTGGCGGTGCCGCTGAGGTTCATCACCCAGTCCGGCAGGCGGCTCTCGTCCTTGACTACCGATTGCCAGGTTTCACGGTACTGCTCGTCGGTGGCGATCAGCTCGTTGAGGCGGTACTGCGCGTCCTTGTCCGCCTCGGCGGCCAGGGCATTCGCCCCGGCGCCGGCAAGCAGAAGGGACAGCAGGAGGCTGCGGGTAAAACTCATCGGTAAGCTCCTTGCTCGTCTTCAGCCTGGTCCGTGGGCATCAACCTCGACGACGACCCATGAAGAACGACACGATGAACAGCACCAGGAAAATCACGAACAGGATCTTGGCGATACTGGTGGCTGCGCCTGCGATACCACCGAAGCCGAGGACTGCGGCGATGATGGCGATGATCAGGAATGTCAGTGCCCAGCTAAGCATGGGGTCTCTCCTCTTCTCGTTGTCGGTTCGGCACCCACTCCAGGTGCCTGCTCCAGTGAAAGCCCGCGGAGTATTCGCAAGGCAGCCTCCGGAAGGCTTTGTCCGCCCGGGCGCTTCCGGGCACTGCGGACGTATCGGGCAGGCCCTCGGCCCGCCGGCGATTCATGAATTCGGTCAGAACACCCAGCCGCCCTGCGGTCGCGCCATCGGCTGCACCTGCGCCTGGGTCTGTGCCTGCGGGGCAGGCAGCACCTGGGGCTGGTTGCGAGCCGGCGCGGTCTGTGGATAACGCGAAGCTTCGCGGTACAGGCCAGGCGTGCTGGAGGTGGTCGGCACGTAAGCGGCCGCAACGCTGGCGGCCTGAGTGCGGGAGACCTGCATCTGCAGCTGCACCTGATTGATCAGCAGCAGCACAAGGGCACCGGCGAAGAAGATCCGGCTCCAGACATCGATTCGTGCGACGTGCACCTGGCTGTTCGTTGCGCTGTTCATCCCGTTTCTCCTGCCCGCCTCCGGTCTTCTTGTTCGAGCTATGGTCCGTTTTCTATCGGACTTTTCGCTCTCGCCGCCGCGGGTGGTTTGTTGACTGGCTTATCAGAGAAATTGCACGCCGCGTGCCAGTCTTGAATTTTCTATTTTTACCTTATAAATCAATAACTTGAATATAGTACCAAAGTCCCTTTGAGCTGCATCCTGCACGATGGGGGAGGATTGGTCGTGCGTTTTGCAACCCCGCTTCCAGGGCGCGTCCCTGCGCCCTGTGAACCACGTCACTTCAGCGAGTGCTTGAGCTGGCTCATCTGGTCATGGCAGGCCCGCACCTTGGGCAGTTCGGCACGCAGCAACGCCTGGGTTTCCGGCGTGCCTTTCTCCATGGCGTCCTCGAAGGCATGGAGGATGCGATCCTCGGTTTCCTCCAGCTGGGCGACGTAGGTGGCGCCTTCGTCGCTCGCCAGGGTGGCACGGGTGTCGGCGTAGACCTGGCGCAGCTTGCCCAGCAGGGTGCCGCCGGTGGCGGGCTCCTCATGGTTGGCGGCAACCTTGCCGGCGAGAGCATTGATGACGTCGGTCTTAGCCTGCGCCATGGACTGGAACAGCCTCTGCAGACGCGCGTCCTTCACTTCCTGGATGGCGTGCTGGTAGAAGCGCTGGCCGTCGCGGGTGATCTCGATAAGTTCGTTGAGCTGACTGGTCATGCGGGACATGGGAGTTACTCCTGCAAGGAAGGGTGGAAGCGTTAGGCGGCCTGGCCGGCCACCTTCAGCGCGGTGGCATCCACCTCACGCACACCGCGGGTCTTGCGCGCGGAATCGATCAATTGCTGGCGCTCGTCGGCGCTCGGTACCTGGCCACTGAGGGTCACCACGCCATCGCGGGTGGACACACCGATGGACAGGCCATCCAGCGCGTGGGCTGAGAGGATGCCGGCCTTGATCTGGCTGGTTATCCAGGCATCGCTGACAGCCGCCTGGGCGTGGCCGACGGATTTCTCCAGCTTCTGCGTCGACGCGGCATCCGGGTCGACCTTGAGGCGGTTATCCACAGAGGTGACGCCTTCGGTCTGCGCGGCGAGATGAGCAGCCTGCTGGCTGGCGTCCTCGCTGGCAGCCGTGCCCTCCAGCGTGACGGCGCCGGAGCGACTGGTGACCTTGATATCCAGGCCGTCGGCACGTTTTTCCAGCAACAGCTTGGATTTCACCTTGGCAGCGAGGGTCGCGTCGTCCCAGCGCTGCACAACGCCATCGTCCCTGGCGGCATCGCCTTTCTGCGCATCCGCCAGGGAGGCATCGACGGCCAGTTGGTTATCCACAGCGCTGATACCTTCGACACTGCCGGCAATCTGCCCGGCCAGTGCCTTCTGCTCCTCACTGGCGACAGCGCCGGTCAGTTGTGCGCGTCCGTTCTCGACGTCCACCTTGATGGCGTAAGGCTTGAGTTCGCGATTGAGATTGATGGCCGTCCAGATCGAGCCCTCCTGGCGGGCTTCGGCCAACTGCGCGGCGATTCCGGCTTCGGCAGCGTGGCTGGCGAGAGGCTGCAGGGCGAGCAGCGCGGAACCCAGGGCCAGGGCAAGGATCTTCGGGTTAGGCATGGCGGTCTCCGTCCAACGATGTTTCGCTATTGGATTCGCAAGCCCCATGCCAGTGCGTTTATTAGAATAAAAAGCTTTTAATTCAATGTGTTGAGTAATTCATACCGCACCCCTGACTGTGCACCCTGCCCGAGGGGAGCGAAAGATTCTTGCAACTTGCACGAAAATCCCTGGACTAAGCAAAATCCCACACTTAACAACAACGATTCATACGAGGAAAACGCTGAATGGACGCAACGCCTGAACAGCAGGGCCGCATCCTTCTGGTCGATGACGAGTCCGCCATCCTGCGCTCGTTCCGCTATTGCCTGGAGGACGAAGGCTATAGCGTGGCGACCGCCAGCAGCGCACAGCAGGCCGAGAACCTGCTGCAACGTCAGGTATTCGATCTTTGCTTCCTCGACCTGCGTCTGGGCGATGACAACGGCCTGGACGTTCTGGCGCAGATGCGGGTGCAGGCGCCCTGGATGCGGGTGGTGATAGTCACCGCGCATTCGGCTGTGGACACCGCCGTGGACGCCATGCAGGCCGGCGCCGCCGACTACCTGGTGAAACCCTGCAGCCCCGACCAGTTGCGCCTGGCCGCCGCCAAGCAACTGGAAGTGCGCCAGCTCACCGCGCGCATCGAGGCGCTGGAAGGAGAGATGCGCAAACAGGGCGACGTGCTGGAATCCCACAGCCCGGCCATGGCCGCTGTGCTGGAAACCGCCCGCCAGGTCGCCGCCACCGACGCCAATATTCTCATCCTCGGCGAGTCCGGCTCGGGCAAGGGCGAATTGGCGCGGGCGATCCACAACTGGAGCAAGCGCGCGAAGAAATCCTGCGTAACGATCAACTGCCCTTCCCTGACCGCCGAACTGATGGAAAGCGAGCTGTTCGGCCACAGCCGCGGTGCCTTCACCGGCGCCACCGAAAACACCCTCGGGCGCATCAGCCAGGCGGATGGCGGCACGCTGTTCCTCGACGAGATCGGCGATTTTCCCCTCACTTTGCAGCCCAAGTTACTGCGATTCATCCAGGACAAGGAGTATGAGCGCGTCGGTGACCCGGTGACCCGCAACGCCGATGTGCGCATCCTCGCCGCCACCAACCGGGATCTGGCCGGCATGGTCGCCCAGGGCGCGTTCCGCGAAGACCTGCTCTACCGTCTGAACGTCATCGTGCTGAACCTGCCGCCGCTGCGCGAACGCGCCGAGGACATCATCGGCCTGGCCGAACGCTTCCTGGCGCGCTTCGTGAAGGACTACGGCCGCCCTGCCCGCGGCTTCACCGACGAGGCCCGCGCGCTGCTGCGCCGCTACGCCTGGCCGGGGAACGTGCGAGAGCTGCGCAACGTAATTGAACGGGCGAGCATCATCTGCAATCTTGATCTCATTGGCGTGGAACAGCTCGCCATCGGGGAACAGACTTCCAACTCCGCACCGCGCATCGGCGAGGCAATGAGCCTGGAGGAACTGGAGAAAGCCCACATCGCCGCCGTGATGGCCTCCAGCGCTACCCTTGACCAGGCGGCCAAGACTCTGGGGATCGACGCTTCCACCCTCTATCGCAAGCGCAAGCAGTACAGCCTGTGAACCTGCCTATCCCGATGACGCTGCGCACGAGGCTGTTTCTCAGCATCTCCGCACTCATCACGGTAGCCCTGCTGGGCCTGCTGCTGGGCCTGTTCAGCGTGGTGCTGACCGGCCGTCAGCAGGCCCAGCTGATCCAGCGCAACTTCGAAGCCATCGAGGTCAGTCAGCGCCTGCGCCAGGCGCTGGGCGACGAACTGGTGCAGGTTCTCAGCGCGCGACCGAGCGCTGAACATCTGGAACTGGCCCGCACGCATTTCTCCCAGGCGCTCGAGCGTGGCCGCGCGCTCGCGCGCAACAGCGGCGAACGCCAGGCCATGACGGAGATCGCCGACGCCCACCGACTGTTCGTCGAGGCGACCGATACGCCTGGACCGGGGCGCCCGGAACTGCTGGAAGACAGCGACCTCAGCCGCACCCTGGACGTCCTGCGCAACCGTTTGCTGGCGCTGCACCAGGTGGCGATGGAAAACATCAGCAACGACGAACGCTCGGCCCGTGACCGAACCTTGCTGATCAGCGGCCTGCTCGGGCTGATCGGCATCGCCATCCTGGTCGTCGGCTTTATCACCGCCCATAGCATCGCCCGGCGCTTCGGCGCCCCGATCGAGACGCTGGCCAAGGCGGCGGACAAGATAGGTCAGGGGGATTTCGACGTGACCTTGCCGGTCTCCGGCGTCGCCGAGATGTCTTCCCTGAGCCGCCGCTTCGGCCTGATGGCCGAAGCGCTGCGCCTCTATCGGGCGAGCAACACCGAAGCCCTGGGCTCAGGGCGCAAGCGCCTGCTGGCAGTGCTGGACAGCATCGATGACGGCCTGGTGATCCTTGATCGGCATGGCCGCATCGAGCACGCCAATCCGGTCGCCACGCGCCAGTTGTTCTCCCATGGCGATCCCCAGGGCCAGGACCTCGGCACGATGCTGAACAACCCGGCGCTGACCCAGGCAGTGCAGCGCGTGCTGAGTGGCAACCTGCTGGAGGAGACCCCGCAGGACCTGGTGGTGGAAGTGAGCGGCGAAAGCCGGCTGCTGACCTGGGGCATTTCGCCGGTCAGCCATGACGACGGCCGCAACATCGGCGCGGTGATGGTGGTGCGCGATGTCACCGAGCAGCGCGCCTTCGAGCGCGTGCGCAACGACTTCGTGCTGCGAGCCTCACACGAACTGCGCACCCCCATGACCGGCATGCACATGGCCTTCGGCCTGCTCGCCGAGCGCTTGAAATTCCCCGCGGAATCCCGCGAGCGAGACCTGGTGCGCACGGTGGACGAGGAAATGCATCGTCTGGTGCGGCTGATCAACGATCTGCTGAACTTCTCCCGCTACCAGAGCGGCACTCAGAAGCTGGAGTTGCAGCCCTGCGACGTTGCCGACCTGCTTCGTCAGGCGAACCACCGCTTCATCGGGCCCGCAGCGGAGAAGCACATCGAGTTGGACCTGGAGATCGCCGAGGGACTGCCGCCCATCAACATCGACCGCACACAGATCGAACGGGTGCTGGACAACCTGATCGGCAATGCCCTGCGCCACACTCCCGAGGGCGGCACTATCCGCCTGCAGGCGCGTTGCCAGGACGAGCGCGTGGCGATTGCCGTGGAAGATAGCGGCGACGGCATACCGCTCAGCCAGCAGGGACGTATCTTCGAGCCTTTCGTGCAAGTGGGTCGCAAGAAAGGCGGCGTCGGACTCGGCCTGGCCCTGTGCCGGGAAATCGTGCAATTGCACGGCGGACGCATTGCCCTGCGCTCGCAACAGGGCAAGGGCTCGCGCTTCTACCTGCTGTTGCCGGTTTAAGACGTCGGTACGGCCAGCAGCAGCGCGGCGGTTTCCAGATCCGGTTCGCCGTCGAAGCGCGCCGGGCGGAAACGCATCTGGAACGCCGCGATCACATTGCGGGTTTCCTCATCCATCACACCACCGAGCGGCACCGCGTAACCGTGGCGTGCCAGCTGCTGCTGGAACCAGACCGGTGCCGGCAATTGCCCATTCAACTCGGCCAGCCGGCGCGACAGCTCGCCCGGCTTCGGCCAGGGAATCAGGCCCGCGTCGGCCAGCTTCTTCCAGGGAAAAAGCGGGCCCGGGTCGACCTTGCGCTGCGGGGCGATGTCGCTGTGCCCGAGGATGTGTTCCGGGGTGATGCCCTGGCGCTTGGTGATGTCCTTGAGCAAGGCGATCAATGCGTCGATCTGAGCATCCGGATAGGGATACCAGATCTTGCCGCTGGGGGTGTCGCGGTAGCCGGGGTTCACCAGTTCGATGCCGATGGACGTGGAATTCAGCCAGGTCCGGCCCTGCCATTCGCTGGCGCCTGCGTGCCAGGCGCGACGGTTTTCGTCCACCAACTGGTAGATGGTCGCCGGGTTGTCGCCGATCAGGTAGTGCGCACTCACCTCGCCGTGGGTCAACAGCGCCAGCGAACGCGGCAGGTCGGCCGAGGTGTAGTGGACGATGACGTACTGGATGCGGCTGTCCTGGTTCTTCGACACGTGCTCGCGATCGATCTGCAGCCCCTTGTCGGCGCAGCCGGCGAGCAGTGTGGTGAGAAGCAAGAAGGTCAGGACACGCAGGGTCATGGCAGTTCTCAAGGGGACAGCATCAGGCGGCGATGTGCAGGAAGCTGCGCACGTTCTGCAGGAGCATGTTGACGCTGAGCATGATCAGCAGCATGCCGGCCAGACGCTCCACCGCCATCAGCCCGCGCGGGCCGAGGAAGCGCTGGAGGAATGCCGCCTGCATCAGGATGAAGGCGGTCGCGGCCCAGGCCAGGATCACCGCCAGATACAGCTCCCACAAGGGACCAGTGTAGGTGCTGCGCAGGGTGATCAGCATCGCCAGCGCTGACGGCCCCGCCACCGCCGGGGTAGCCAGCGGCACGAACAGCGGCTCGTTGTCCGGCATGTCGCCCAGCACGCCCTGGGGCGTGGGAAAGATCAGGCGCATGGCGACCACGAACAGGATTATGCCGCCAGCGATACCGGTGGCTTCCTTGGACAAGCCGAGTCCGGTGAGGATGTGCTCGCCCAGGGTGAGGAACAGCAGCAGCAGGCCCAGCGCGAAGAGCAGTTCACGCAACGCTACCTTCAGACGGCGTTCAGCCGGTACGGATTTGAGGGCGGCGAGGAACACCGCGATATTGCCGAATGGATCGGTGATCAGAAAGATCAGGATGGCGACGCCGAGCATGACCGGGAAAACTCCAGCAAGAACGAGCCACTGCACAGCAAGGCTTTGTGAATAACAGAAAAAATCGCCCTGTGGATAGCAACTTATCCACAGGGCGATGCGTTGTGAATCAGGATTTCTTGATCTTTTCCGGGCGCTTCCAGCCTTCGATCACCCGCTGCTTGGCGCGACCGACGCCCAGGGTGCCGGCCGGGACTTCGGCGGTAATGGTGGAACCCGCGCCAGTCGTGGCCCCGGTGCCGATATCCACAGGCGCCACCAGCGAATTGTTGGAGCCGATGAAAACGTCCTCGCCAATGCTAGTGCGCCACTTGTTGGCGCCATCGTAGTTGCAGGTGATGGTGCCGGCACCGATGTTGCTGCGCGCCCCGACCTCGCTGTCGCCCAGGTAGGTCAGGTGGCCGACCTTCACGCCATCCTGCAGGTGTGCATTCTTCAGCTCGACGAAGTTACCCACATGCACCTTGCGCTCCAGCACGCTGCCCGGACGCAGTCGGGCAAACGGGCCGACATCGCTGTCGGGGCCGACATGGGCGCCTTCCAGGTGCGAATTGGCCTTGATGATCGCACCGCGACGCAGCGTGCTGTCCTTGATGTAGCAGTTCGGGCCGATCTGCACGTCGTCCTCGATCTTCACCTGGCCTTCGAGAATCACGTTGATGTCGATGCTGACGTCGCGGCCGACGCTGACTTCGCCACGAACGTCGAAACGCGCCGGGTCGATCAGGGTCACGCCTTGAGCCATCAGGCGGCGCGCCACGCGCTGCTGGAAGAAGCGCTCCAGCTCGGAAAGCTGCAGGCGGTCATTGGCGCCCTGGGTTTCCATCGCCACCTGCGGCTGGGCAGTGGCCACGCGCAGGCCGTCCCCCACCGCCATGGCGATGACGTCGGTGAGGTAGTACTCGCCCTGGGCGTTGGAGTTGGACAACCGCGACAGCCAGCCCAGCAGGCGCTCACGGGGCGCAGCGAGGATGCCGGTGTTGCCTTCGCGGATGGCACGCTGCTCGGGGGTAGCGTCCTTCTGCTCGACGATCGCCCGAACTTCGCCATCGGCGCCGCGGATGATGCGGCCGTAGCCAGTCGGATCGTCCAGCGCGACCGTCAGCAGCGCCAGCTGTTCCGGCGTGGCCTGGGCCATCAGGCGTTCCAGGGTCGGTTGCTCGATCAGCGGCACATCGCCGTAGAGGATCAGCACATTGTCTGCACTCAGGAACGGGGCTGCCTGCGCCACAGCATGGCCGGTACCCAGCTGCTGTTCTTGGATAACGAAATTCAGGTCATCCGCCTGCAGGCGCTCACGCACCAGGTCGGCGCCATGGCCAATCACCACATGGATGCGCGACGGGCCAAGGCCTCGGGCGGTATCGATCACGTGGGCAAGCATCGGTTTGCCAGCGACCGGATGCAGGACTTTCGGCAGTGCCGAGCGCATGCGGGTGCCCTGGCCGGCAGCAAGAATGACGATTTCGAGAGACATGGGTGGGAGACCGTCCTGGTGAGCGGGATTATCCGCGAGTGGAAAAAGAAAAAGGGTAGCCAAGGCTACCCTTTTCCCATTTGACGCTGAAGTCCCTGAGGACTTCGCGGCTTAGCCGCCGTACTTCTTGCGAACCTGCTGGACCGTGCGCAGTTGCGCTGCGGCTTCGGCCAGGCGGGCTGCGGCGGAGCTGTAGTCGAACTCTGCACCTTTGCCTTGCAGAGCCTTCTCAGCTTCCTTCAGTGCGGTCTGGGCAGCCGCTTCGTCGAGGTCGCCTGCGCGAATCACGGTGTCGGCGAGAACCTTGACCATGTTCGGCTGTACTTCGAGGAAGCCGCCGGAGATGTAGTACACCTCCTGCTCGCCACCCTGCTTCACCAGGCGGATCGGACCCGGCTTGAGCTCGGTGATCAGCGGCGCGTGGCCCGGAGCGATACCCAGATCGCCCAGGGAGCCGTGCGCTACGACCAGCTCGACCAGACCGGAGAAGATCTCCGCTTCGGCGCTGACGATGTCGCAGTGGACTGTAATAGCCATACCCTTGCCTCACGTAATTAGGCTGTCGATGCGCTACTGCGCTAGGCCAGGCGGCGTTGGAATCGATCTCAGAATGCTCGTTTACCAACGTAAACTGCGCTTCTTCGATCAATTCCGCCTTGCCTGACCGTCGCTCGCAACGCTCCTCGACGGCCTGGGCGCCCGTTGCCGGGCGCACGGATTACAGCTTCTTCGCTTTCTCGATGGCTTCTTCGATGCCGCCGACCATGTAGAACGCCTGCTCGGGCAGGTGATCGTAGTCGCCGTTGAGGATGCCTTTGAAGCCAGCGATGGTGTCCTTCAGGGAGACGTATTTGCCCGGCGAGCCGGTGAATACTTCAGCCACGAAGAACGGCTGGGACAGGAAGCGCTGGATCTTACGAGCACGGGCCACCAGCAGCTTGTCGGCTTCGGACAGTTCGTCCATGCCGAGGATCGCGATGATGTCCTTCAGCTCCTTGTAGCGCTGCAGAACGTACTGCACGCCACGAGCGGTGTCGTAGTGATCCTGGCCGATGACCAGCGGGTCCAGCTGACGGGAAGTCGAGTCCAGCGGATCCACGGCCGGGTAGATACCCAGGGAGGCGATGTCACGGGACAGTACGACGGTGGCGTCCAAGTGGGCGAAGGTGGTCGCCGGGCTCGGGTCGGTCAGGTCGTCCGCGGGAACGTAGACGGCCTGGATCGAGGTGATCGAGCCTTTCTTGGTGGAGGTGATGCGCTCTTGCAGAACGCCCATCTCTTCGGCCAGGGTCGGCTGGTAACCTACTGCGGAAGGCATACGGCCCAGCAGTGCGGATACTTCGGTACCGGCGAGGGTGTAACGATAGATGTTGTCGATGAACAGCAGTACGTCACGGCCTTCGTCACGGAACTTCTCGGCCATGGTCAGGCCGGTCAGCGCAACGCGCAGACGGTTGCCCGGCGGCTCGTTCATCTGGCCGTAAACCAGGGCTACCTTGTCCAGTACGCCGGAATCCTTCATCTCGTGGTAGAAGTCGTTACCCTCACGAGTACGCTCGCCCACACCTGCGAACACAGAGTAACCGCTGTGCTCCATGGCGATGTTACGGATCAGTTCCATCATGTTGACGGTCTTGCCGACACCGGCGCCACCGAACAGACCGACTTTACCGCCCTTGGCGAACGGGCAGACCAGGTCGATTACCTTGATGCCGGTTTCCAGCAGGTCGTTGCCGCCAGCCTGGTCAGCGTAGGACGGAGCGTCGCGGTGAATACCCCAGCGCTCTTCTTCGCCGATCGGGCCCGCCTCGTCGATCGGGTTGCCCAGCACGTCCATGATACGGCCCAGGGTCTTGGTGCCGACCGGGACGGAGATGGCTGCGCCGGTGCTTTCCACGTTCAGGCCACGCTTGAGGCCTTCGGTGGAACCCATCGCAATGGAACGAACCACGCCGTCGCCCAGCTGCTGCTGAACTTCCAGAGTGGTTTCGACGCCCTGAACTTTCAGGGCCTCGTAGATGCTCGGCACGGCATCGCGCGGGAATTCCACGTCGATCACGGCGCCGATGATTTGAACGATACGTCCGCTACTCATGTCTGGTTCCTCTGAATTTTGAACCTGTTCTTACACCGCGGCAGCGCCGCCGACGATTTCCGAGATTTCCTGGGTGATCGCCGCCTGACGTGCCTTGTTGTAGATCAGTTGCAGACCACTGATCAGATCACCGGCGTTGTCGGTAGCGTTCTTCATTGCAATCATCCGGGCCGCCTGCTCACAGGCGTTGTTCTCAACCACGGCCTGGTACACCTGGGATTCCACGTAGCGCACCAGCAGGCCGTCGAGCAGCGCCTTGGCGTCGGGTTCGTAGAGGTAGTCCCAGTGGTGCTTCAGCTCGGCATTGTCCTCGGCCACCAGCGGAATCAGCTGTTCCACGGTCGGCTTCTGGGTCATGGTGTTGACGAACTTGTTGGAAACCACGTACAGGCGATCGATACGACCTTCCAGGTAGGCATCCAGCATGACCTTGACGCTGCCGATCAGATCGTTGATCGACGGCTCTTCGCCCAGGTGGCTGATAGCTGCAACCACGTTGCCGCCATAGCTCTTGAAGAAGGATGCACCCTTGGAGCCGATCACGCAGAGATCAATCTCCGCGCCACGATCGCGCTGCCCGCTCATGTCCTTGACGAGCGCCTTGAACAGGTTGATGTTCAGGCCGCCAGCCAGGCCACGGTCGGAGCTCACCACGATGTAGCCGACGCGTTTTACTTCACGCTCGACCATGAACGGGTGACGGTATTCCGGGTTGGCGTTGGCCAGATGGCCGATCACCTGGCGAATGCGCTCCGCGTAGGGACGGCCGGCCGCCATGCGCATTTGTGCCTTGCGCATCTTGCTCACCGCCACCTTTTCCATGGCATTGGTGATTTTTTGCGTGCTTTTGATGCTCGCAATCTTGCTGCGAATCTCTTTTGCGCCTGCCATTTCACACCTATCGGTTTAGCAGGCGGGGGCCGTCACCGACCCCCGCTGCGGCTTACCAGGTTTGGGTGGCCTTGAACTTCTCGATGCCGGCCTTGATGCCTGCGTCGATTTCGTCGTTGAAGTCACCCTTCTCGTTGATCTTCGCCAGCAGAGCGGCGTTCTCACGTTGGAAGTAGGCGATCAGCGCTTGTTCGAAGGCGCCCACCTTGGCGATCTCGACGTCCTGCAGGAAGCCACGCTCGGCGGCATACAGGGACAGCGACATCTCGGCGATGGACATCGGCGCGTACTGCTTCTGCTTCATCAGCTCGGTAACGCGCTGACCATGTTCCAGCTGTTTGCGGGTCGCGTCGTCCAGGTCCGAGGCGAACTGGGCGAAGGCCGCCAGTTCACGGTACTGGGCCAGGGCGGTACGAATGCCACCGGACAGCTTCTTGATGATCTTGGTCTGGGCCGCGCCACCGACACGGGATACCGAGATACCGGCGTTGACGGCCGGACGGATACCCGAGTTGAACATGGCGGATTCCAGGAAGATCTGGCCGTCGGTGATCGAGATCACGTTGGTCGGAACGAACGCGGAAACGTCGCCGGCCTGGGTCTCGATGATCGGCAGGGCGGTCAGGGAACCGGTCTTGCCTTTCACTTCGCCGTTGGTGAACTTCTCTACGTACTCTTCGGAAACGCGGGAAGCGCGCTCCAGCAGACGGCTGTGGAGATAGAACACGTCGCCCGGGTAAGCTTCGCGGCCCGGCGGACGGCGCAGCAGCAGGGAGATCTGGCGGTAGGCAACAGCTTGCTTGGACAGATCGTCATAAACGATCAGAGCGTCTTCGCCGCGGTCACGGAAGTACTCGCCCATGGTGCAGCCGGAGTACGGAGCCAGGTATTGCAGAGCGGCGGATTCGGAAGCGCTGGCAACCACCACGATGGTGTTGGCCAGGGCGCCGTTTTCTTCCAGCTTGCGAACGACGTTGGCGATGGTCGATTGCTTCTGACCGATGGCAACGTAGACGCAGCGGATGCCGCTGTTCTTCTGGTTGATGATGGCGTCGATGGCCAGAGCGGTTTTACCGATCTGACGGTCACCGATGATCAGCTCGCGCTGGCCACGGCCAACCGGGATCATGGCGTCGACCGACTTGTAACCGGTCTGAACCGGCTGGTCTACCGACTTACGCCAGATCACGCCCGGTGCCACTTTCTCGACAGCGTCGGTCAGTTTGGCATCGATCGGGCCTTTGCCATCGATCGGGTTACCCAGGGCGTCGACAACGCGACCCAGCAGTTCCGGACCAACCGGGACTTCCAGGATGCGGCCGGTGCACTTGGCGTTCATGCCTTCTTTGAGGTCCTGGTATTCACCCAGTACCACAGCACCGACGGAGTCTTGCTCCAGGTTCAGCGCCATACCGTAGACGCCGCCCGGGAATTCGATCATCTCGCCGTACATGACGTCGGCCAGACCGAAGATGCGCACGATGCCATCGGAAACACTGACGATGGTGCCTTCGTTGCGCGCTTGCGAGGCGACGTCGAGTTTCTCGATGCGCCCCTTGATGATTTCACTAATTTCGGAAGGATTGAGTTGCTGCATGCCGCTGCCCCTTCAAACTCAAGATTTCAACGCTTCGGCCAGTTTCGCGATTTTGCCGCGCACCGAGCCATCGATTACCAAGTCGCCGGCGCGAATAACCACGCCGCCGATCAGGCTCGCGTCTTCCGACGCATGAAGTCGCACTTCGCGACTGAGCCGGGCGCTGAGAGCCTTGGCGAGTTTGTCCTGCTGTTGCTGGTCCAGGGCGAAGGCACTGGTGACCTCGACCTCGACCAATTTTTCCTGCTCGGCCTTGAGTTGCTCGAACATCACGAAGATGGTCGGCAGCAGGTCGAGCCGCTTGTTTTCAGCCACAGTCCGGACGAAGTTCTGGGCCGGAGCATTGAGCTTGTCGCCACACACGTCGATCAGCGCGTCAGCCTTGGCGGCTGCGGTCAGCTGAGGCTCCTTGAGCAGCTGGCGCACGGTGTCGTCCTGCGACACTGCAGCCAGCACACCCAGAGCAGCAGACCAATCGGCCAATTGCTGATGAGCCTGGGCGTACTCGAAAGCCGCCTTCGCGTAAGGACGAGCCAATGTGGTCAGTTCTGCCATATCGCCCTCTGCTTAGATCTCGGCGGCCAGTTGATCAACCAGCTGCTTTTGCGCGTTGGCATCGATCGAAGCACCCAGGATCTTCTCGGCGCCGGAGACAGCCAGGGCACCCACTTGGGCACGCAGGGCGTCCTTGACGCTGTTGAGTTCCTGTTCGATCTGGGCTTTGGCCTGGGCGATCATGCGATCACCTTCGGCACGGGCCTGATCACGGGCTTCGTCAACGATCTGGTTAGCGCTCTTCTTCGCCTGCTCGATGATTTCGGCTGCCTGAGCCTTGGCTTCGCGCAGTTGCTGACCCGCTTTCTCGTGGGCCAGTTCCAGGTCACGAGCCGCGCGGTTGGCAGCGTCCAGGCCGTCGGCGATCTTCTTCTGACGCTCGTGCAGAGCCGCGATGACCGGAGGCCACACGAACTTCATGCAGAACAGGACGAAGATGGCGAACGCGATGGCCTGGCCGATCAGAGTTGCATTAATGTTCACGCCAATACCTCGCTCGTTCGTTGTTCAGTCACAGATTTCCGCGTTGCGGAAATTACTGGGCAACCTGAGCAATGAACGGGTTAGCGAAGGTGAAGAACAGAGCGATACCAACACCGATCATGGTCACGGCGTCGAGCAGGCCGGCGACGATGAACATTTTGACCTGCAGCATCGGAACCATTTCCGGCTGACGAGCAGCGCCTTCCAGGAACTTGCCGCCCAGCAGGCCGAAGCCGATGGCGGTACCCAGAGCGCCCAGACCGATCAGCAGTGCAACGGCGATAGCAGTGAGTCCAACTACAGTTTCCATTTTTCCTCCCGACTTTTTTGTCGTGTTGGTTAAAGGTTGAAGCAAGTTAAGGTGGTGAAGCTCTTCTTACGCCCACTCCCGCGAGGGAATGGGCGCATAGAATCTTTGGATCAGTGGCTGTCTTCGTGGGCCATCGACAGGTAGACGATGGTCAGCATCATGAAGATGAAGGCCTGCAGGGTGATGATCAGGATGTGGAACACGGCCCACGCCCAGTTCAGCACCACGCCCATGCCGCCCAGCCAGAGGATGCCGGAACCGAACATCACGGCGATCAGGATGAAGATCAGCTCGCCGGCGTACATGTTGCCGAACAGACGCAGTGCCAGGGATACGGGCTTGGCGATCAGGGTCACGAACTCCAGCAGGAAGTTCACGGGGATCAGGATGATCTGAACCACCATGTTGCTGCTGTGGAACGGGTGCAGGGTCAGCTCGCCGAGGAAGCCGCCGATGCCCTTGACCTTGATGCTGTAGAAGATGATCAGCGCGAACACGGCGATCGACATGCCGAAGGTAGCATTCGGGTCGGTAGTGGCCACGGCGCGGAAGAACAGGTGCTCGTTGCCGGTGACCGCCTGAGCCGCCAGCGGCAGGAAGTCCACGGGCACCAGGTCGATCAGGTTCATCAGGAAGATCCAGACGAACACGGTCAACGCCAGCGGTGCGATGAGCGGATTACGGCCGTGGAAGGTGTCCTTCACGCTGCCGTCGACGAACTCCACGAGAACTTCGACGAAGTTCTGCAGGCCGCCAGGTTGACCGCTGGTGGCCTTCTTGGCTGCCATGCGGAAGATCAGGATGAACACCAGGCCGAGGAATACGGACCAGCCCAGGGTATCAACGTGGAATGCCCAGAAGCCCATTTCCTTGGCTTGTTCGGCGGTGTGGGCGAACCCCCAGGAACCATCCGGCAGACGACCCAGGGTCAGGTTCTGCAAGTGGTGCTGGATGTAACCCGAAGCGCTTTCTGCTGCCATGTTTGCCTCAATCGCTCTAAGGTCTTGTAAATGTGTTTCGCATCAGCAGGGGTGCAAACCAGCTGACCGCGAGGGTCAGCAGGTAGAGGCCGAACAGCGCCAGGGGCGCCAGCGGCTTCACACCTGCGAACGTCAGTGCGAAGAGCACTGCCGTCAGAATCAGTTTTCCCGCCTCACCGGCATAAAAGGACCGGACTATCAGCTGGGCAGAACGCGCGCCGCTATAACGGAACGCCTTGCGAGCAAAGTACAGATTCGGCAACCACGCAATCAGGCCTCCGAGCAATCCGGAATAACCTGCGACCGATCCCCGGGCAAACCACAGGGTTGCTGCACCGATAAGCAGCACCACCAGTTGGACGAGCAACAGGCGAAACGCCGGTTGACGATGGAAGGGCAAACGATTGGGCTTGCGGGGTTCCATCTGAGCTCACAGTCCTCTGGCGTCGGCTTCACAAATCAACAACTTGGCATACTTTGTGCCGACAAAATTGCGCGCAGAGTATAGGGGGCGCCGCATACCCGTTCAACCGTCAGGTAGTGATTTCCGACGACCCCCTACATAGCCTTTCGTATCAGCGTATGTGGGCGAGCACACCCTGCAGCTCGTCGAGGGAGTTGTAGCGGATCACCAACTGGCCCTTGCCCTTCTGGCCATGGCGAATCTGCACGGGAGCGCCCAGGCGCTCGGCCAGGCGCTGTTCGAGGCGGCTGATGTCCGGGTCGGTCCTGACCGTTTTGACAGGTTCCTCGGATGTATTGAGCCACTGGCGCACTAGTGCTTCGGTCTGACGCACAGTGAAACCGCGTGCGACAACATGTCGCGCACCCTCAACCTGCCGATTCTCCGGCAGTCCGAGCAAGGCGCGGGCATGGCCCATTTCCAGGTCGCCATGGGAGAGCAGGGTCTTGATCTCCTCCGGCAGAGCGATCAGCCGCAACAGATTGGCCACGGTGACGCGGGATTTGCCCACGGCGTCGGCGACCTGTTGCTGGGTCAGCTGGAATTCCTGCTGCAGGCGCTGCAGGGCAGCCGCTTCCTCGATGGGATTGAGGTCTTCGCGCTGGATGTTCTCGATCAGTGCCATGGCGATGGCAGCTTCGTCGGGCACTTCGCGGACCATCGCCGGGATCTTGTCCAGGCCGGCCTGCTGGGTGGCGCGCCAGCGGCGCTCGCCGGCGATGATCTCGTAGCGACCGTTGCCGATGGGGCGCACCACGATCGGCTGCATCACACCCTGGGCCTTGATCGACTGGGCGAGTTCCTCGAGGGCCTGTGGGTCCATGTCGCGGCGGGGCTGGTACTTGCCGCGCTGGATCAGGTCCAGCGGCAGGTGTTGCAGCTCCTTGCTGTCCACCTGAACGGCTTCTTCCTGCAGCGTAGCGGCGCTGGAGCCACTGAGCAGGGCGTCCAGCCCGCGTCCGAGACCTCGTTTCTTGGCGGCCATGCGGGTTCCTTAATCTCTTAGGCGGGTGCGGTGGTGCGGGCGGCGCGCTGACGGCGCACCAGCTCGCCGGCCAGCGCCAGGTAGGCGAGGGCACCGCGCGATTGCTTGTCGTAGACCAGCGCCGGCATGCCGAAGCTGGGGGCTTCAGCGAGTCGCACGTTGCGCGGGATCACGGTGGTGTAGAGCTTGTCGCCGAAGTGTTCCTGCAACTGCGCGCTGACGTCGTTGGTCAGGCTGATGCGCGGGTCGTACATGGTGCGCAGGAGGCCTTCGATCTTCAACGCCGGATTCAGGCGCTCGGCGATGCGCTGGATGCTGTTCATCAGGTCGGTCAGCCCTTCCAGTGCGTAGTACTCGCACTGCATGGGGATGATCACGCCGTCCGAGGCGGACAGGGCGTTGACCGTCAGCATCGACAGCGACGGCGGGCAGTCGATGAGGATGAAGTCGTAGTTCTCGCGGATCGGCGCCAGCGCGTGGCGCAGACGATGCTCCTTCATATCCATTTCCAGCAGCACCACTTCCGCCGCGGTGAGGTCGCGGTTGGCGGGCAGCAGCTGGTAACCGCCGTGCTCGGAGAACTGCATGGCCTGGGCCAGGTCGCATTCGCCGGTGAGCACGTCGTAGATGGAATGGTCCAGGGACAACTTATCCACACCGCTGCCGGTGGTGGCATTGCCCTGTGGATCGAGGTCGATCAGCAGCACGCGTCGCTTGGTGGCGACCAGCGATGCCGCGAGGTTGATACAGGTCGTGGTCTTGCCGACGCCGCCCTTCTGGTTGGCGATCGCGAATACCTTAGCCATGGTTTTCCCCACTCCCCGTCATGCAGTGCGGCGCAGTATCAGCAGATGGCGCTGGCCTTGGCAACCCGGCACCGCCAGAGCGTGTTCGGCTTCGACCCGGAAATCCTCCGGGAGTGCCGCGAGCTCGTCGCTGGGGTGCACGCCTTTCATGGCCAGCCAGTTGGTTCGAGTGTCACCCAGGTGACGCGTCCAGTTCGTGAAGTCTTCGAGGCTGCTGAAAGCCCGCGAGACGATCCCGTCGAACGGCTGCTCGGGCTGGAAGGCTTCCACACGGCTGTGGATAACCTGCAGGTTGTCGAGCTTGAGCTCCAGCCTCACCTGGGTCAGGAAGCGGGTCTTCTTGCCGTTGCTGTCCAGCAGGGTCAGGGACTTTGCGGGGAACAGTATGGCCAGCGGGATACCAGGCATGCCTCCACCGCTGCCGACATCCAGCCAGCGCTCACCGCCGGCGGCTTCGAATTGCGCGACGATGCTCAGACTGTCGAGCAGGTGGCGCGAGACCATTTCATCCACATCGCGCACGGCGGTGAGGTTGTAGGCCTTGTTCCACTTGGCCAGCAGGGCCAGGTAGTCCAGCAGTCGTTGCTGGGCAGCGGCGTCGATATCCAGGCCGAGCGTCTGGATGCCACGCGCGAGTTCGTCGGCGTGACGGGCAGTGACCACGGACATCAGGCGCTCTGCTCCAGCTGACGACCGGACGAGCGTTTCTTCAGATGGATCAGCAACAGGGAAATCGCCGCCGGTGTCACGCCCGGGATGCGGCCGGCCTGACCGAGGGTTTCCGGTCGGGCATTACCCAGCTTGAGCTGAATCTCCTTCGAGAGCCCGGAAATGGACTGGTAGTCGATATCCACAGGCAGGCGGGTGTCCTCGCTGGCGCGCAGGCGAGCGATCTCTTCCTGCTGGCGATCGATATAGCCGGCGTACTTGGTGCGGATCTCCACCTGTTCGGCGACCTGCGGGTCTTCTGCGCCAGCGCCGGTCACTTCGGCCAGGCTTGCGTAGTCGATTTCCGGACGGGCCAGCAGGTTGAGCAGGTTGTATTCGTGAGCCAGCGGAGTGCCGAAGCGTTCGGCGATGGCATCGCCCTGCGCAGTGTTGGGGCGAACCCAGGTGCTCTTCAGCCGCTGTTCTTCACGCTCGATTCCTTCGCGCTTGGCTTCGAATACAGCCCAGCGCTCGTCGTCGATGAGACCCAGCTCGCGGCCCTTTTCGGTCAGGCGCAGATCGGCATTGTCCTCGCGCAGGATCAGCCGGTATTCGGCGCGCGAGGTGAACATGCGGTACGGCTCCTGGGTGCCGAGAGTGATCAGGTCGTCGACCAGTACGCCAATGTAGGCCTCGTCACGACGCGGGCACCAGCTGTCGCGGCCTTGCGAACGCAGTGCGGCGTTGGTGCCGGCGAGCAGGCCCTGGGCGCCGGCTTCTTCGTAGCCGGTGGTGCCATTGATCTGGCCAGCAAAGAACAGGCCGTCGATCACCTTGGTTTCCAGGCTGTACTTGAGGTCACGCGGGTCGAAGTAGTCGTACTCGATGGCGTAGCCCGGGCGAACGATATGCGCGTTCTCCATGCCGCGGATCGACCGGACGATATCCAGCTGCACATCGAAGGGCAGCGACGTGGAGATGCCGTTCGGATACAGCTCGTGCGTGGTCAGGCCCTCGGGTTCGAGGAAAACCTGATGGCTGTCCTTGTCGGCGAAGCGATGGATCTTGTCTTCGATCGACGGGCAGTAACGCGGACCGACACCTTCGATCACACCGGAGTACATGGGCGAGCGATCGAGGTTGGACGCGATGATCTCGTGGGTCCGCGAGTTGGTGTGGGTGATCCAGCAACTGACCTGGCGCGGATGCATTTCCTTGGAACCGAGGAAGGACATCACGGGAATCGGGGTATCGCCAGGTTGTTCGGTCATCACGCTGAAATCGACGCTGCGACCATCGATGCGCGGAGGCGTCCCGGTCTTCAGGCGGCCGACACGCAGCGGCAGTTCGCGAAGGCGCTTGGCCAGGGCGATGGAGGGCGGATCGCCTGCGCGGCCGCCGGAGTAATTCTGCAGACCGATGTGGATAAGTCCGCCGAGGAAGGTGCCGGCGGTAAGCACGACGTTATCCGCATGGAATTTCAGACCCATCTGGGTCACCACGCCGCGCACCTGATCCTGCTCGACGATCAGGTCATCGCAGGACTGCTGGAATATCCAGAGGTTGGGCTGGTTCTCGAGGATTTCCCGCACCGCTGCCTTGTAGAGGATGCGGTCTGCCTGTGCACGCGTAGCGCGTACGGCCGGGCCCTTGCGGCTGTTCAGGACGCGGAACTGGATGCCGCCTTTATCGGTGGCCAGCGCCATGGCGCCGCCCAGGGCATCGATTTCCTTGACCAGATGGCTCTTGCCGATCCCACCGATGGCGGGGTTGCAGCTCATCTGGCCGAGGGTTTCCACATTGTGGGTGAGCAGCAGCGTCTTCACGCCCATGCGTGCAGCCGCTAATGCGGCCTCTGTGCCGGCATGGCCGCCGCCGATCACGATCACGTCAAAACGGGAAGGGAAATCCACCACGCACCTCGTGCCTGTTGATCAAGGAGAAAGAAGAGAGCCGGACAGTATAGGGGTTAAGGGCTTTCGATTGAAGGCGCTGAACAAAAAATAGCCAATCGGTTTTGTTCGACGCTATAGAAAATAAAAGAGAGGAACTTTTTTAAATCTTTTTAGAGCTTGTGTTTATGTATGGTGAAGCGGTTTTCTGTGGATAAGCCGATTCAGGCCTTGAACCATAAAGGTTTCAGCCGATAACAACCCTGTGTCGATGCTGTCAGGTTGCAGGGGATCTCCCGTGTTCAGCCTGTGGATGAAGTAGCCTGTTATCAACAGGTGGATTTACCCACAGGATGGTGCAGGGGTTGTCTACTAAGCTGTACGGTACTTTTCCACAGGGTTCACGAATGCCTGTGGAAGGCCCCTTTAGTTCTCTGAAAGCCATGTATAACTAGGCCTCAGCTGAATTAATGGCTGTGGATAGATGTCCCAGAGGGAAAACGGGGACGACAGGACGCGCGGCGACGGAATGGCTCCGTCACCCGTAGGGAAAGGCTGGGTTGTGGATTACTTGCCGATGCAGAAGCTGGAGAAGATTCGGCCCAGAAGGTCGTCCGGCGTGAAGGCGCCGGTAATCTCCCCAAGTGCCTGCTGGGCCTGGCGCAGGTCCTCGGCCAGCAGCTCACCTGCGCCGCTCAGGGTGAGCTGTGCGCGACCATGCTCCAGGCTGTCTCCGGCCTGGCGCAGGGCCTCCAGATGGCGACGGCGGGCGCTGAAGCTGCTCTCGGCGGTCTGTTCGAAGCCCATGCAGGCCTTGAGATGCTCGCGAAGCAGCTCCAGGCCGTTGCCGGAGCGGGCAGACAGGGTGATGGTGACGTGGCCGTCAGCGCTCTCCTGCAGTCCGATGGACTCTGTGGATAAATCCGCCTTGTTGCGAATCAGGGTCACGAGCGCCGGATCGGGTCGGCTGTCCAGGAACTCAGGCCACAAGGCGAAGGGGTCGCTGGCTTCCGGCGCGGTGGAGTCCACCACCAAAAGCACGCGGTCGGCTTCGCTGATTGCCTTCAGTGCGCGTTCCACTCCGATCTTTTCCACATGATCATCGGTGCTGCGCAGACCGGCGGTGTCGATAATGTGCAGCGGCATACCGTCGATGTGGATATGTTCGCGCAACACGTCGCGGGTGGTGCCGGCGATATCGGTGACGATGGCGGCTTCGCGGCCGGCCAGGGCGTTCAGCAGGCTCGATTTGCCGGCATTGGGACGCCCGGCGATCACCACGGTCATGCCATCGCGCAGCAGCGCGCCCTGGCCAGCCTCGCGCAATACTGAGGCAAGCTCTGCGCGCACCGCATCCAGTTGCGACAGCACATGGCCATCGGCGAGGAAGTCGATTTCCTCTTCCGGGAAGTCGATGGCGGCCTCGACATACATGCGCAGGCCGATCAATTGATCGGTCAAGCTGTGCACGCGGCGGGAGAATTCTCCCTGCAGTGAACGCACGGCATTGCGCGCGGCCTGGGCCGAGCTGGCCTCGATAAGGTCGGCAATGGCTTCAGCCTGGGCCAGGTCGAGCTTGTCGTTGAGGAAGGCGCGTTCGCTGAACTCACCCGGACGGGCCTGGCGCGCTCCCAGCTCCAGGCAACGTTGCAGCAGCATATCCATCACCACCGGGCCGCCGTGGCCCTGCAGTTCCAGCACATCCTCGCCGGTGAAGGAATTCGGGCCGGGGAAGAAGAGCAGCAGGCCTTCGTCGATGACGTCGCCATCATCGGCATGGAACGGCCCATAGTGCGCATGGCGCGGCTGCGGCTCGCGCCCGCTCAGGGTAATGGCCATGGTGCGGGCACGGGGACCGGAGACGCGGACAATGCCCACCCCGCCACGGCCCTGAGCGGTGGCAACGGCGGCGATGGTTTCACGGGCTGTATTCATGTCGGCGGTCTCGCGGTTGTGTTCGTGGCGCGCGGGAAAGCAACGTTATCCACATAGCAAAACGCCCCACGAGGGGGCGTCTTGTCGATCGGTTTGAGGCTGCGATATCAGGCGGAAGCCTTCTTCGCGGAAGCCTCGATCCGACGGGTAATGTACCACTGCTGCGCGATGGACAGGCAGTTGTTCACAACCCAGTACAGAACCAGACCAGCCGGGAACCACAGGAAGAAGAAGGTGAAGATGATCGGCATCAGCTTCATGACCTTGGCCTGCATGGGGTCCGGCGGAGTCGGGTTGAGCATCTGCTGAACCAGCATGGTAGCGCCCATGATGATCGGCAGGATGAAGAACGGATCCTTCACCGACAGGTCGACGATCCAGCCCAGCCACGGAGCCTGGCGCATCTCGACGCTTTCAAGCAGTACCCAGTACAGGGAGAGGAAGACCGGCATCTGGACCAGGATCGGCAGGCAGCCGCCCAGCGGATTGATCTTCTCTTTTTTGTACAGCTCCATCATCGCCTGGGACATCTTCTGGCGATCGTCGCCGTGCTGTTCCTTCAGGGCGGCCAGTTTCGGCGACACGGCGCGCATGCGGGCCATGGAGCGGTAGCTGGCGGCGGACAGCGGGAAGAAGGCCAGTTTGATGACGATGGTCAGGAAGATGATCGACCAGCCCCAGTTACCCACCAGGTTGTGGATATGTTGCAGCAGCCAGAAGATCGGCTGGGCGATGAACCACAGCGGACCGTAGTCGACGGTCAGTTCCAGGCCCGGGGACAGTTCCTTCAGGTACGCCTGCAGTTTGGGGCCGGCGTACAGGGTCATGCTGGTTTCGCCCTTGGCACCCGGCGCAACCGTCAGGTTGGGGCCGGTGTAGCCGACGATGTAGTTGCCCTGAGCGTCCTTGCGGGTCATCACGCTGTGGGTATCGCCCTTGGCGGGAACCCAGGCGGTGACGAAGTAGTGCTGCAGCCAGGCTACCCAGCCTCCCTGGACGGTTTCCTTGAACTGCTCCTTGTCCATGTCCTTCATGGACACTTTTACGTAGGGCTTTTCAGGGGTCCAGACCGCGGCGCCGAGGTAGGTCGACACACCGGTCGCGGTGGTAGAGGACGGGTCGACGCTGGCGTCACGCTTGAGCTGGGCGAACAGCGAGGCGCTCCACGGTTTGTCGCTCTGGTTGTCGATCAGGTAGCTCACGCCGACCTGATAGGCATTTGGGTTGATGCACTCGAGCTTCTTCTGCGCCTTTTCCTTCTCGGTGCAGTCGCTTTTCAGGCCGCGGTGGAAGGTGAAGCGCTTGATGTAGCTGACGCCGTCCTGTGCATAAGTCAGGTCGACGACCATCTGGTCCTGGCCGGCCGCCAGTTCGTAGACAGGTTTAGCCGAAGCGTAGAGCGGGCGCCCGCTGGCAGCGGCGTCCGGACCATTGGCACCGGTCAGGCCGCTCTGGGCCAGGTAGGTACGCTGGTTGTCACGCTCGAACAGCGGGAACGGCACATCCGGGCGGTCCTGGCGCAGCGGGTACTGGGTCAGACCAAGCTTGATCACGTCGCCGCCGCGCGGGTCGATGGTCAGGTCCAGGACATCAGTCTTCACGCGGATCAGCTGTTCGCTAGCTGCTGCCGGCTTCTGCTCGTTAGGCAGGCTGGCCTGGGCGTTCTGCGTGGTGGGTACGTCAGCGTTGGCCGCGTTGCCGGCAGGCACGGAAGTGTCCGGCAGGCCTTCAGTCTGATTGAAGGTCGCGGTCTGCGCCGGCAGTTCGGGCTGGCCGTAGTCCTTGTTCCACTGGAGAACCAGCGCGTAGGACACGATTGCCAGGGCGACGAATAGGATTGAACGTTTGATGTCCATGGTTACTCGGCCGTCGAGGAAGGGGCGGGCTTGGAAGGATCTGGCGGTACCGGGTCGTAGCCACCGGGGTGCCAGGGATGGCAGCGGCCTAGGCGACGAGCGGCCAGCCAGCCACCACGCAGGAAGCCATGGATTTCAATGGCCTCCTGCGCGTAGCAGGAACAGCTGGGGTAGAAACGACAGTGCCTGCCCATCATGGGACTGATGGCGTAGCGGTAAAACTGGATCAGTAACAGCGCCAGTCTACGCATGGGAACTGTCGGCCACTCCCGGAGATTCTGTCGCGGGTTCCGGACTTGGCCGATTGCGCAACAGGCGCTTCCAGAGTTTGCCGAACTGCTGGTGCAGCTCCGGATTCTCCAGATCGCCAAGGCCTTTGCGCGCGATCACCACGATATCCAGACCAGCCAGCTTCTGCTGGTTGAGGCGGAAGGAATCGCGGAGAAGGCGTTTAAGGCGGTTACGCTCGACGGCGAGCTTGACGTTCTTTTTGCCGATCACCAGGCCGAGGCGGGGATGATCGAGACCGTTTTCGCGCGCCAGCAGCAGAATGTGCTTGCCGGGAACCTTGGAGGTGGGGGAGTCGAAGACTGCTGTGAATTGCCGGGCTGTCAGAAGACGTTTTTCCCGGCTGAAATCTTGACTCACCACCTGTGTCGGACAAATCAGACGGTCAGACGCTTGCGGCCCTTGGCGCGACGACGCGACAGAACCTGACGACCGTTCTTGGTTGCCATGCGAGCGCGGAAGCCGTGAACGCGAGCGCGCTTGAGGGTGCTGGGTTGGAAAGTACGTTTCATGATTCGGTACCTGGGTTTGACGACATGAGGTCGCAGTGACCCCGTTTAAAGAGACCGGCGATTCTAGTGAAATCATGCGGTCAGGTCAATTTCCAACCAGCATCGGAAACAAAATCTATAGAAAGGAAGGAGATCTCTTTCTTTAAAGATTGAATCGATGATTATGTTTATGCAGGCATCTGCCTGTGCATAACTCCTCCAAGGGAACAGGGTGCGCGGGGTACAGCCAATGATAACCCTGTCGGGAAGTCGTGCGCGGGTTGTGTGTGGCCGGTTGGAAAGCTGGGTATGGAATGTGGTTTTTTCCACAGAAGTTTTTTCCACAGATTGATCCCCTGCGTCGTCCCCTGCCCCATCAAGCTGTTATCCACAAGGTTCAAGGCGCCACTACCCGACCACCGGTAAAATCATTAACACCTTGATTTTGCTTGTGTCCTGGCACGCTTAACTGTGGATAAGTTGGTCTGGCGCGGATACAATGGCGGTCTGTTTCGCTTTGCGACTTCTTTTGGGGGATATCCGTGTCCGTGGAACTTTGGCAGCAGTGCGTGGAGCTTCTGCGCGACGAGCTGCCGTCCCAGCAATTCAACACCTGGATTCGACCTTTGCAGGTCGAGGCCGAGGGGGAAGAGTTGCGCGTCTACGCACCCAACCGCTTCGTACTCGACTGGGTCAATGAGAAGTACATGGGCCGCCTGCTGGAGCTGCTGGGCGAGCGTGGCAATGGCCAGATCCCGGCGATTTCGCTGCTGATCGGCAGTCGCCGTAGCCGCACGCCAAGGCCTGCCCTGGTGCCGACGCCCCAGGTCAACGTGCAGCCTGTAGCGCAGCCGGCGGTTGCCCCGGCGTCCTCTGCTGCTCCGGCGCCCGTTGCGATGTCCGTTTCCGAGCCCCAGTCAATCCAGGCTGCGCCGGTGCAGACCATTGCCGATCTGGACGAGTCGAGCCCGGGGATCGATCCGCTGGCGGCGGCGATGCCCGCTGCTACCGTGCGTAGCGAGCGCAACGTGCAGGTAGAAGGTGCGCTCAAGCACACCAGCTACCTCAACCGCACCTTCACCTTCGAGAACTTCGTCGAGGGTAAATCCAACCAGTTGGCCCGCGCGGCAGCCTGGCAGGTGGCGGACAACCTCAAGCACGGCTACAACCCGCTCTTCCTTTATGGGGGCGTCGGCCTGGGTAAAACCCACTTGATGCACGCTGTGGGTAACCACCTGCTGAAGAAGAACCCCAATGCCAAGGTCGTCTACCTGCATTCGGAGCGCTTCGTCGCGGACATGGTGAAAGCGCTGCAGCTGAATGCCATCAACGAGTTCAAGCGTTTCTACCGGTCGGTAGATGCTCTGCTGATCGACGATATCCAGTTCTTCGCCCGCAAAGAGCGTTCCCAGGAAGAGTTTTTCCACACCTTCAACGCCCTCCTCGAAGGCGGCCAGCAGGTCATCCTGACCAGTGACCGTTACCCGAAGGAAATCGAAGGCCTGGAAGAGCGCCTGAAGTCCCGCTTCGGCTGGGGCCTGACGGTGGCCGTGGAGCCGCCGGAGCTGGAAACCCGTGTGGCGATCCTGATGAAGAAGGCCGAGCAGGCCAAGGTCGAGTTGCCGCATGACGCTGCGTTCTTCATCGCCCAGCGCATTCGCTCCAACGTGCGGGAGCTGGAGGGCGCGCTCAAACGTGTGATCGCGCACTCCCACTTCATGGGCCGGCCGATCACCATCGAGCTGATCCGTGAGTCGCTGAAGGATCTGCTGGCCTTGCAGGACAAGCTGGTCAGCATCGACAACATCCAGCGCACCGTCGCCGAGTACTACAAGATCAAGATCGCCGACCTGCTGTCCAAGCGCCGTTCGCGCTCGGTGGCGCGTCCACGCCAGGTAGCCATGGCACTTTCCAAGGAACTGACCAACCACAGCCTGCCGGAAATCGGCGTGGCCTTCGGCGGTCGGGATCACACCACGGTGCTGCACGCCTGTCGTAAGATCGCTCAACTCAAGGAATCCGACGCGGATATCCGCGAGGACTACAAGAACCTGCTGCGTACTCTGACCACCTGACGCAGCCTCACGAGGCAAGGGACTAGACCATGCATTTCACTATTCAACGCGAAGCTCTGTTGAAACCCCTGCAGCTGGTCGCTGGCGTCGTCGAGCGCCGCCAGACGCTGCCGGTTCTTTCCAACGTCCTGCTGGTCGTCGAAGGTCAGCAACTGTCGCTCACCGGTACCGACCTCGAAGTCGAACTGGTTGGCCGTGTCACGCTGGAAGATGCCGCTGAGCCGGGCGAAATCACCGTGCCGGCACGGAAGCTGATGGACATCTGCAAGAGCCTTCCCAGCGATGCCGTGATCGATATCCGTGTCGACGAGCAGAAGCTCCTGGTGAAAGCCGGCCGCAGCCGCTTCACCCTCTCCACCCTGCCCGCTAATGACTTCCCCACTGTGGAAGAAGGCCCCGGCTCGCTGACCTTTAGCCTGGTGCAGAGCAAGCTGCGTCGCCTGATCGATCGCACCAGCTTCGCCATGGCGCAGCAGGATGTTCGCTACTACCTCAATGGCATGCTGCTGGAGGTCGGTGGCGGTACCTTGCGCGCCGTGGCTACCGACGGTCACCGCCTGGCCATGTGCTCGCTGAGCAATGGCGTGCCGGAAGCACAGGATCGCCATCAGGTGATCGTGCCGCGTAAAGGCATCCTGGAGCTGGCTCGTCTGCTCACTGAACAGGACGGCGAAGTCTCCATCGTTCTTGGCCAACATCACATCCGTGCGACCACCGGCGAGTTCACCTTCACCTCCAAGCTGGTGGACGGCAAGTTCCCCGACTACGAGCGTGTGCTACCCAAAGGCGGTGACAAGCTGGTGATCGGCGATCGCCAGGTGCTGCGCGAAGCCTTCAGCCGTACTGCGATTCTTTCCAACGAGAAGTACCGCGGTATCCGTCTGCAGCTTTCCAATGGCCTCCTGAAGATCCAGGCGAACAACCCGGAGCAGGAGGAGGCGGAAGAAGAAGTGCAGGTCGACTACAACGGTGGCAGCCTGGAAATTGGCTTCAACGTCAGCTACCTGCTGGACGTCCTGGGTGTGATGGGTACCGAGCAGGTACGCATGATTCTCTCTGACTCCAACAGCAGTGCGCTGCTGCAGGAAGCGGACAACGACGATTCTGCCTACGTCGTCATGCCGATGCGCCTCTGACGCGTATCGATGTCCCTTACCCGCCTTTCGGTCACCGCGGTGCGCAACCTGCACCCGGTGACCTTCTCCCCCTCCCCCCGCATCAACATCCTCTACGGCGAAAATGGCAGCGGCAAGACCAGCGTGCTGGAAGCCATCCATCTGCTCGGCCTTGCGCGCTCGTTCCGCAGCATGCGTCTGCAACCTGTCATCCAATACGAGGAACCGGCCTGCACGGTGTTCGGACAGGTACGTCTGGGGAATGGCTTCGATAGCAGCCTGGGTGTTTCACGGGATCGCCAGGGCGAGTTCCAGATTCGTATCGATGGGCAGAATGCACGCAGTGCCGCACAGCTCGCCGAGACCTTGCCGCTGCAGCTGATCAATCCGGACAGTTTCCGTTTGCTGGAAGGTGCGCCGAAGATTCGCCGGCAGTTTCTCGACTGGGGTGTGTTCCACGTGGAACAACGCTTCATGGTCGCCTGGCAAAGACTGCAGAAGGCCCTGCGGCAGCGGAACTCGTGGCTCCGGCATGGTAGACTGGACGGTGCTTCGCAAGCTGCGTGGGACCGGGAATTATGCTCGGCGAGCGACGAAATCGATGCGTATCGCCGGTCCTATATCCAGGCCTTGAAACCCCAGTTCGAGCGTACTCTGGCCGAGCTCATCCAGCTCGACGACCTGACGCTCAGCTATTACCGGGGCTGGGACAAGGAACGCGAATTGAGTGAGGTGCTGTCGTCCAACCTGCTGCGTGATCAGCAGATGGGCCACACCCAGGCGGGGCCTCAACGGGCGGATCTGCGAATTCGCCTGGGAGGACACAATGCCGCGGAGATCCTGTCCCGCGGTCAACAGAAATTGGTGGTCTGCGCGTTGCGGATCGCCCAGGGGCATTTGATCAACCAGGCGAAACGCGGGCAATGCGTTTACCTGGTGGATGACCTCCCCTCCGAATTGGATGAGAAGCATCGGTTGTCTTTGTGCCGGCTTCTCGAAGATCTGGGTTGCCAGGTATTCATCACCTGCGTCGACCCGCACTTATTGAAAGACGGCTGGCGAATGGAAACGCCGGTGTCGATGTTCCACGTGGAACATGGGCGCGTCTCTCAGGACACTACCATCGGGAGTGAAGAATGAGCGAGAACACCTACGACTCTTCCAGTATCAAGGTACTGAAGGGACTGGACGCCGTGCGTAAGCGTCCGGGCATGTACATCGGTGATACCGACGACGGCACTGGCCTGCACCACATGGTCTTCGAGGTCGTGGACAACTCGATCGACGAAGCGCTGGCGGGCTACTGCAGCGAGATCAGCATCACCATTCACACCGATGAATCCATCACCGTGCGCGACAACGGCCGCGGCATTCCGGTAGATATCCACAAGGAAGAAGGGGTCTCCGCGGCCGAGGTCATCATGACCGTCCTTCACGCCGGCGGTAAGTTCGACGACAACAGCTACAAGGTCTCCGGCGGCCTGCACGGCGTAGGTGTGTCGGTGGTGAACGCCCTCTCCCACGAGCTGCGCCTGACCATCCGCCGTGAGGGCAAGGTCTGGGAACAGGTTTATCACCACGGCGTTCCGCAATTCCCGCTGCGCCCGGTGGGCGACACCGAAGGTTCGGGCACTGAGGTTCACTTCAAGCCCTCTCCAGAAACCTTCCACAACATCCACTTCAGCTGGGACATCCTGGCCAAGCGGATCCGCGAACTGTCCTTCCTGAACTCCGGCGTGGGCATCGTCCTGCGCGATGAGCGTGCCGGCAAGGAAGAGCTGTTCAAGTACGAGGGTGGCCTGCGTGCCTTCGTCGAGTACCTGAACACCAACAAGACCGCGGTGAACCAGGTCTTCCACTTCAACTGCCAGCGCGAAGAAGACGGCGTTGGCGTGGAAGTCGCCCTGCAGTGGAACGACAGCTTCAACGAGAACATCCTCTGCTTCACCAACAACATCCCGCAGCGTGACGGCGGTACCCACCTGGCCGGTTTCCGCTCGGCCCTCACCCGTCACCTGAACAACTACATCGAGCAGGAAGGCCTGGCGAAGAAGTTCAAGATCGCCACCACCGGTGATGACGCCCGTGAAGGTCTGACCGCGATCATTTCGGTGAAGGTGCCGGATCCGAAGTTCAGCTCGCAGACCAAGGACAAGCTGGTTTCCTCGGAGGTGAAGACCGCCGTGGAACAGGAGATGGGCAAGTACTTCGCCGACTTCCTGCTGGAGAACCCGAACGAAGCCAAGGCCGTGGTCGGCAAGATGATCGACGCCGCCCGCGCCCGTGAGGCCGCGCGCAAGGCTCGTGAGATGACCCGCCGCAAGGGCGCGCTGGACATCGCCGGCCTGCCGGGAAAACTCGCCGACTGCCAGGAGAAGGACCCCGCCCTCTCCGAACTGTACATCGTGGAGGGTGACTCCGCGGGCGGTTCTGCCAAGCAGGGCCGTAACCGCAAGACCCAGGCGATCCTGCCGCTCAAGGGCAAGATCCTCAACGTCGAGAAGGCTCGCTTCGACAAGATGCTCTCCTCCCAGGAAGTCGGCACGCTGATCACCGCTCTGGGCTGCGGTATCGGTCGCGAGGAGTACAACATCGACAAGCTGCGTTACCACAACATCATCATCATGACCGATGCTGACGTCGACGGTTCGCACATCCGTACCCTGCTGCTGACCTTCTTCTTCCGTCAGCTGCCGGAGCTGGTCGAGCGCGGCTACATCTATATCGCCCAGCCACCGCTGTACAAGGTCAAGCGCGGCAAGCAGGAGCAGTACATCAAGGACGACGTGGCCATGGAAGAGTACATGACCCAGTCGGCCCTCGAAGAGGCCAGCGTGCATGTCAACGAAAGTGCCCCGGGCCTGTCCGGCGAAGCGCTGGAGAAGCTGGTCAACGAGTACCGCACGGTCATGCGTACGCTGTCCCGCCTGTCCCGTCTCTATCCGCAGGACCTGACCGAGCACTTCGTCTACCTGCCGCGCATCGATGTCGACCAACTGGGCGACCAGGCTGCCATGCAGGGCTGGCTGGACCAGTACCAGGCTCGCCTGAAGGCCGCGGAGAAATCCGGTCTGGTGTACAAGGTCAGCCTGCGGGAAGACCGCGAGCGTCACCTGTGGCTGCCGGAAGTCGAGATGGTTGCCCATGGCCTGTCGAGCTACGTCACCTTCAACCGCGACTTCTTCGCCAGCAATGACTACCGCTCGGTGACCGAGCTGGGCGCCAAGCTGAACAGTCTGTTGGAAGAAGGCGCCTATGTGCAGAAGGGCGAGCGCAAGAAGGCCGTCAGCAGCTTCAAGGAAGCCCTGGAGTGGCTGATGACCGAAGGCACCAAGCGTCACAGCATCCAGCGATACAAAGGACTGGGCGAGATGAACCCGGACCAGCTGTGGGAAACCACCATGGACCCGAACGTGCGCCGCATGCTGAAGGTGACCATCGAGGATGCCATCGCCGCCGACCAGCTGTTCAACACCCTGATGGGCGATGCCGTGGAGCCGCGCCGCGACTTCATCGAGAGCAACGCCCTGGCGGTGTCCAACCTGGACGTCTGATTCGGGAAAGCGACAGGCAAAAAGAAAGGGCCCTTCGGGGGCCCTTTTCTTTTGTCGGCGGGAGCGTCAGGAGGCTTCGGCAACTGCTTGTGGCGTGGCATCGACCGGCAGCTCGCCCATCTCGCGCAGGGTCTGCGCAACCCAGTTCTCGGCGCGCTGGTTGAGCTCGGTAATGGCGCGTGCGCCCTCGCCTTCTGCATACATGGCCGGGCCTATCACCACCTGGATGGTGCCGGGGAACTTCGCCCAGCCATTCTTCGGCCAGCAGTGCCCGGCGTTGTGCGCGATCGGCAGAACCGGCAGGTTGGCGTTGACCGCCAGTGCCGCGCCGCCGCGGGAGAATTTGCCGATCTGACCCGTGGGGACGCGGGTGCCTTCCGGGAAGATCAGTACCCAGGCGCCCTGCTTGAGGCGCTCGTCACCCTGTTTGGCGATCTGCTTGAGGGCCAGCTTCGGTTGCTCGCGGTTGATCGCAATGGGCTTGAGCAGCGCCATGGCCCAGCCGAAGAAGGGAACGAACAGCAACTCGCGCTTGAGTACCTGGCTGAGCGGCTCGAAGTAGCCGGTGAGGAAGAAGGTCTCCCAGGTGCTCTGGTGCTTGGCGAGGATCACACAGGGCTGGTCCGGGATGTTCTCCGCACCCTTGAGTTCGTAGCGCACGCCGACCATCACGCCGGCGAGCCAGACGGCGAACTTGCACCAGGCCTGCGCGATGAAGCGGTAGCGCGCGCGGAATGGCAGGAAGGGCGCGATGAGCAGGCTGAGGGTGCCCCAGACGAAGGCGCTGGACGACAGCAGCAGGTAGAAGAGAACGGTTCTGATGGCCTGCACTATCGACATGGGAGATGGATCCTCAGGAAAGTAGGTGGTCGGCAACCGCTGCCAGATCGTCGAATACCAGCGTGCCTTCTGGCAACGTCTTGGCCAACGTACGCTCGCCCTTGCCGGTCTTTACCAACACAGGCAGACAATCGACGGCCAGCGCGGCGTCCAGGTCACCCCGGCTGTCACCGACGAACCAGACGCCCTTCAGATCTACGCCGTAGTGCTGGGCTATCTGCCGCAGCATACCGGGTTTCGGCTTGCGGCAGTCGCAGCCGTCGTCGGGACCATGGGGACAGTAGACCACCATCCCGAGTTCACCCCCCTGCTCCGCCACCAATTCCCGCAGGCGCGCGTGCATGCTTTCCAGCGTGGCCAGGTCGTAATAGCCCCGGGCGATGCCGGACTGGTTGGTGGCCACGGCTACGGTCCAGCCGGCTTTGCTGAAGCGCGCGATGGCAGTGATGGCGCTGGGGATCGGAATCCACTCGGCAAGGGATTTGATGTAGTCGTCGGAGTCCTGGTTGATGACGCCGTCACGGTCGAGGATCAGTAGCTTCATGGGGGCTTCGGTAAGTCAGGCGCGTGGAGAAGTCGGAAACGAAAAAGCCGGGAGTCCGTTACGGTGAACCGTTTCGAACTCCCGGCTTCCTCAGGCAGGCATCAGCCCAGCAGCGAGATGTCGGCGACGCCGAGGAACAGCCCGCGAAGCTTGGCCAGCAGTGCGTAGCGGTTGGCCTTCACGGCGCTGTCGTCCGCGTTGACCAGTACTTCCTCGAAGAAGGCATCGACCGGCGCGCGCAGGGCCGCCAGTTGGGCCAGGGCTGCGCGATAATCGCGAGCCGCGGCCAGCGGAGCTACTTCCGCTTCGGCGCTTGCCACGGCGCTGCCAAGGGCCTTCTCGGCGGTCTCGGCGAATAGGCTGGCGTTGACGGTGGCAGGCACCTCGCCTTCTGCCTTGGCCAGGATGTTCGACACGCGCTTGTTGGCAGCGGCCAGGGCTGCGGCTTCTGGCAACTGGCGGAACGCCTGGACGGCCTGCACGCGCTGGTCGAAGTCCAGCGGAGCGGTCGGCTTGAGCGCGCGGACGGCCTGATACACGGCGACGTCCACGCCCTCGTCCTCGTAACGGGCACGCAGGCGATCAAAGACGAAGTCCTGTACCTGCTCGGACAGACCCTCGGCTTTCACCTTGTCGCCGTACTGGGCCACAGCCACGCCGATGGCGTCGACCAGGTCCAGGTCCAGCTGCTTCTCGATGAGGATGCGCAGCACGCCCAGGGCGGCACGGCGCAGGGCGTAGGGGTCCTTGCTGCCGGTGGGCAGCATGCCGATGCCGAAGATGCCGACCAGGGTGTCGAGCTTGTCGGCCACGGCGACTGCGGCGCCGGTGAGGGTGCCCGGCAATTCCGCGCCAGCGCCGCGCGGCATGTACTGCTCGTTCAGCGCCAGGGCGACATCCTTGTCTTCGCCACCGGCAGTGGCGTAGTAGTAACCGGCGATGCCTTGCATCTCCGGGAACTCGCCGACCATCTCGGTGGCCAGGTCGCACTTGCAGAGGATGCCGGCGCGGGCGGCGTTGGCCGCGTCACCGCCGATGCGCTCGGCGATGTAGGCGGCCAGCTTGGAGACGCGCTCGGCCTTCTCGTACACGGTGCCGAGCTGGGCCTGGAACACCACGTTCTTCAGGCGGGCGTTGAAGGCTTCCAGCGGCTGCTTCTGGTCCTGCTTGAAGAAGAACTCGGCGTCGGTCAGGCGCGGGCGCACCACCTTCTCGTTGCCGGAGACGATGTGCTCCGGTGCCTTGCTCTCGACGTTGGCCACGGTGATGAAGCGCGGCAGCAGCTTGCCGTTGGCGTCCAGCAGGCAGAAGTACTTCTGGTTGTCCTGCATGGTGGTGATCAGTGCTTCCTGCGGCACGGCGAGGAAGCGTTCCTCGAAGGAACACACCAGTGGCACCGGCCACTCGACCAGCGCGGTCACTTCGTCCAGCAGGTCGGCCGGGACGATGGCGCTGCCCTTCTGCTCGGCGGCCAGCTCGGCGACGCGCTTGGAGATGATCTCGCGGCGCTCGGCGAAGTCGGCCAGCACGTGGGCGCTGCGCAGGTCTTCCAGGTAGTTGGCCGGAGCGCTGATGCGCACGTTGGCCGGATTGTGGAAGCGATGGCCGCGGGATTCGCGACCGGCTTTCTTGGTGAGGATCTCGCAGTCGACGACGTCATCGCCGAACAGCATCACCAGCCACTGGGTCGGACGCACGAACTCTTCACGACGGGCAGCCCAGCGCATGCGCTTGGGAATCGGCAGCTCGTTCAGCGAGGTTTCGACGACGCCCGGCAGCAGGCCCACGGCTGGCTGGCCGGGGATGCTCTGGCTGAACTTGAGCTTCGGGCCGCTCTTGTCGATCTGCTCCAGGTCCACGCCGCACTTCTTGGCGAAGCCCAGGGCGGCCTGGGTCGGGTTGCCGCTGGCGTCGAAGGCAGCCTGCAGCGGCGGGCCGTCGAGGTTCACGGTACGGTCGGGCTGCTGCACGGCAAGCTGGTCGATCTGCACGGCCAGGCGGCGCGGCGCGGCGTAGCAGCGTGCGGCGGCGTAAGTCAGGCCGGCGGCCTTCAGGCCCTTCTCGATGCCGGCCAGGAAGGCTTCACCGAGGCTCTTCAGCGCCTTGGGTGGCAGCTCTTCGGTGCCCAGTTCGACGAGGAAATCCTTCGCGCTCATTATTCGGCCTCCTTCAGCTTGGCCAGTACTTCGTCACGCAGTTCGGGTGTGGCCATCGGGAAGCCGAGGCGGGCGCGGGCCTGCAGGTAGCTCTGCGCCACGGCGCGGGCCAGGGTGCGCACGCGCAGGATGTAGCGCTGACGCTCGGTCACCGAGATGGCGCGGCGGGCGTCCAGCAGGTTGAAGGTGTGCGAGGCCTTGAGGACCATCTCGTAGGTCGGCAGCGGCAGTTGCAGCTCGATCAGGCGGTTGGCTTCGCTTTCGTAGAAGTCGAACAGCTCGAACAGCTTCTCGACGTTGGCGTGCTCGAAGTTGTAGGTCGACTGCTCCACTTCGTTCTGGTGGAACACGTCGCCGTAGGTGACCTTGCCGAACGGGCCATCGGCCCACACCAGGTCGTACACCGAGTCGACGCCCTGGATGTACATGGCCAGGCGTTCCAGGCCGTAGGTGATCTCACCGGTGACCGGGTAGCACTCGATGCCGCCCACTTGCTGGAAGTAGGTGAACTGGGTGACTTCCATGCCGTTCAGCCAGATTTCCCAGCCCAGTCCCCAGGCGCCGAGGGTCGGCGACTCCCAGTTGTCCTCGACGAAACGGATGTCGTGCACCAGCGGGTCGATGCCGATGGCCTGCAGCGAGCCCAGGTAGAGCTCCTGGAAGTTTTCCGGGTTGGGCTTCAGGACCACCTGGAACTGGTAGTAGTGCTGCAGGCGGTTGGGGTTCTCGCCGTAGCGACCGTCGGTGGGGCGGCGGCTGGGTTGCACGTACGCCGCGTTCCAGGTTTCCGGGCCCACGGCGCGGAGGAAGGTAGCGGTGTGGAAGGTGCCGGCGCCTACTTCCATGTCGTAGGGCTGCAGCACCACACAGCCCTGATCGGCCCAGTATTTTTGCAGGGCGAGGATCAGGTCCTGGAAGGTGGGCACGGCGGGCGTAGTCTGGCTCACGAATTTCACCTGTGCTGGATATGCGACTAAAACCCGGCAGTATACCCCAAGACGCCTGCAGCTTGGGCTTCTCAGCGATTTCCGGCCGCCCGGCGGAAGTTCACGAATCGACCGGAAAATTTGCCGGATAACTGTATTTTCATACAGTGAATTGTCTATAGTCGGGCTTTCCCTGTCAGGACGATCGCCATGCCCCGCTGCTTCTGGTGTAACGACGACCCGCTGTACATCGCCTACCACGACGCCGAATGGGGCGTGCCCCAGCGCGATCCGCAGGCGTTGTTCGAGATGCTCATCCTCGAAGGCGCGCAGGCGGGGCTTTCGTGGATCACCGTGCTGAAGAAGCGCGAGCACTACCGCGAGGTGCTGTTCGGCTTCGATCCCGAGCGCCTGGCGCGCATGAGCGACGAGGAGATCGAGGAGCGCATGCAGGACCCGGGCATCATCCGCAACTTCGCCAAGCTCAAGGCGGCGCGGCAGAACGCCCGGGCCTGGCTGGAGCTGGATGACCCGGTGACGTTCCTCTGGTCCTTCGTCGGCGGTAAGCCCAAGGTCAATCACTTCAGCGAACGCGGCCAGGTGCCGGCGGTGACGCCCGAGGCCGAGGCGATGAGCAAGGCGCTGCGCAAGGCCGGTTTCAACTTTGTCGGCCCGACCATCTGCTACGCCTTCATGCAGGCCACCGGCATGGTGATGGACCACACCACCGACTGCGACCGCTACACCCAGCTGACCCGCGCCTAAGGCAGCGTCCTGGATGTAGTCGTAGACCTGCAACGTCACGCCGTCGCGCGTGACGACGAAGCAGCGCTGCAAACCTTCTGCTCCCACGCGCTTGCGCAGTTGGATCTGCTCGATGCGGTAACCGGTTGCGCGGAAGCAGTCTTCCGCCGGGTGCAGCTTGCGCGTCGGCCGCAGCCAACTGGGCCAGGCCGCCAGCGCGGCGAGCAGCAACCACCTCCAGCCGCACAGGCGGCGCGTCATGCCGCCCTCCTCCGCCACCACCACGCACTGAGCCCAGTGAGCAACAACATGGCCCAGACGCCGGGTTCGGGGGTGCCCGGCACCGCGTTGCCGATGGCGCTGTTGTTCACGCCTTGGGGCAATGGCAGGGGTTGATCGACGGGCTGGCTCGCCTGCGGATCCTGGCCTTGTTTTCATTCGAGGAGCTGTCGTCGGCAGCCAGCGCCGCCAGGCTGGCGCCCATCGCCAGCAGGCAGCACAGCCGTGCAAGTAAGGTTCGGGTACGCATCGCGGGCCTCCGGGCCTGTGGATCGGATGGCCGCAGGTTGCGCGCGCGGTGTGGGCGCCGCGTGTTCGCTCTGTGCTGATCGTGTGGAGGCGGCCGGCGATGCCCGAAATGCCGGCGCGAGCGGCTACAATGGCCGCCATCTGCTTGAAGGAGTTTTCCGTGGAGAAATTCAAGGGCGCACTGGTGGTGGGCTTCCTGCGGTTGTTCGCCATGCTGCCGTGGCGCGCGGTGGGCGCATTGGGCGCGGGTATTGGCTGGCTGATGTGGAAGCTGCCCAACCGCTCCCGCGAGATCGTTCGGATCAACCTGTCGCACTGCTTCCCCGAGCTGTCCGCAGCCGAGCTGGAAAAGCTCGTCGGCCGGAGTCTGATGGACATCGGCCGCACGCTCACCGAGAGCGCCTGCGCCTGGATGTGGTCGCCGCAGAAATCGCTGCAGTACATCCGCGAAGTGGAAGGCATGGAAGTGCTGGAGGAAGCGCTGGCCTCCGGTGACGGCCTGGTCGGCATCACCAGCCACCTGGGCAACTGGGAAGTGCTCAACCACTTCTACTGCTCCTACGCCAAGCCGATCATCTTCTACCGCCCGCCCAAGCTGAAGGCGGTGGACGACCTGCTGAAGAAGCAGCGCGTGCAGCTGGGCAACCGCGTCGCGCCGTCCACGCCCGAAGGCATCAAGAGCGTGATCAAGGAAGTGAAGAATGGCGGCTGCGTCGGCATTCCCTGTGACCCGGAACCGGACCTCGGCTCTGGCCTGTTCGTGCCCTACCTGGGTACCACCGCGCTGACCAGCAAGTTCGTGCCGTCGCTGCTCTCGCGCGGCAAGGCGCGCGGGGTGTTCTTCCACGCCGTGCGCCTGCCCGATGGCAGCGGCTACAAGGTGATCCTCGAAGCGGCGCCGGCGGACATGTACGACAAGGACATGGCAGTGTCGGTGGCAGCCCTCAGCCGTGAGCTGGCCAAGTACGTGCGCGCCTACCCGAGCCAGTACATGTGGACCATGAAGCGCTTCAAGAAGCGGCCCGAAGGCGAGGCGAAGTGGTACTGAGCGCGCGTCGCTCAATCGACCCGATAGGCACGGCGCCCCTGGATTATTGAAGCGTGGGGCGTCAGGCTGAACGTCCCACGCTCCAGGAACCCCCCCATGCTCGGCCTGCCGACCACCGCCACCGCGCCGTTCTGTCCCTCGGAAGTCAAAGGCAGCATCCAGGTTGCGGCCAGCGCGCCATTGTGGAAGCGCATCCTGCAGTTCGCCGGCCCCGGCCTGCTGGTCTCCATCGGCTACATGGACCCGGGCAACTGGGCCACCGCCATCGAGGCCGGCTCCGGTTTCGGCTACCAGTTGCTGTTCGTGGTGCTGTTGTCGAGCCTCGCGGGGATGGTCCTGCAGTGCCTGGCCATGCGTCTGGGAATCGTCACTGGCCAGGACCTGGCGCAGCTGTCGCGCAGTCGCTACAGCCTGGGCGGCGCTCGCCTGCAATGGCTGCTGGCGGAACTGTCGATCGTCGCCACGGACCTTGCCGAAGTGCTCGGCTGCGCCCTCGCCTTCCACCTGTTGCTGGGTGTCGACCTGGTCACCGGCGTCATCCTCACCGCCTTCGACACGCTCATCGTGCTCGGCCTCAAGGGCCAGCGCTTCCGCCACCTGGAAGCGATCATGCTCGGCCTGATCATCACCATCAGCGGCTGCTACCTGGTCGAGCTGATTCTCATCAAGCCACACTGGCCGGACGTTGCCGCCGGCTTCCTGCCCAGCTGGGACGCCATCAGCCAACGCGAGCCGCTGTACCTGGCCATCGGTATCCTCGGCGCCACGGTGATGCCGCACAACCTCTACCTGCACTCTTCGATCGTGCAGACGCGCCAGGTCAGCGGCAGCAACGGCAAGGCTGCGGCGATCCGCCTGACGCGCATCGACACCGTGGTCTCGCTGAGCCTCGCGCTACTGATCAACGCCGCCATCCTGATCCTCGCCGCCGCGGCCTTCCACGAGACCGGCCACACCGGCGTCACCGAGATCCAGGACGCCTACCGCCTGCTTGAGCCGCTGGTGGGCACCGGCCTGGCGGCGATTCTCTTCGGCGTTGCGCTGCTCGCTTCGGGGCAGAGTTCCACCTTCACCGGCACCATCGCCGGGCAGGTGATCATGGAAGGCTTCCTGCAGATGAAGATTCCCTGCTGGCAGCGCCGCCTGATCACCCGCGCGCTGGCGCTGATCCCGGCGCTGATCGGCGTTCTGATGCTGGGCGACAAGGCAATCGGCAAGCTGCTGGTGCTCAGCCAGGTGGTGCTCAGCCTGCAACTGCCCTTCGCACTCTGGCCGCTGATCCGCTTCACCAGCGATCGCGCGCTGATGGGCGAGTTCGTCAACAGCCTGCTGACCCGCGTGCTGGCGTGGACCTTGTTCTGCGTCATCAGCGCCGCCAATCTCTGGCTGCTGCTGCAACTGCTGGCTTGACCTGACCCATGGGTTTGAGGCCCATTAATGCGCTGACATTCAGGACGGATGCCATCCATGGCCAACCAAAGGCAGTACCCTCGGACCCCGATGAAGTGCCGGATCAAGATCAGCCACCCCGACTTCGGCGACGTGTTCGGCCACACCCGTGACTTGTCGGACGGCGGCGTCTACGTTCGCCATGAAGTACTCGCCGCACTGCCCGCGGGGACGCGCGTCACCGGCCAGGTGCAGGACATGCCCTTCGATGCACCGATTCTTGAGATGGAAGTGATGCGCACCGACGCCGAGGGCGCCGGCTTCCGCTTCGTCGCTGACGCCTGAAGGCAGCTTTTTGTAGGAACGAGCAAGGGCCAGGCGCCCCCTCGGTCCTACAGGTAAGTCAAAGCCTCCGAATCCATCAGTTCGCCTCGTTCACCGCACTCAGGAACGCCCGCGTCCGCTCGTGCTTCGGGTTGCCGAAGAACTGCTGCGGGCTGCCCTGCTCGAGGATGCTGCCCTGGTGGAAGAAGCAGACGCGGTCGGCGAACTCGCGGGCGAAGCCCATCTGGTGGGTGACCATGAGCATCGTCAGGTTGTGCTCGGCGCCCAGCTTGCGCACTACGTTGAGCACTTCACCGCACAGCTCCGGGTCCAGCGCCGAGGTCACCTCGTCGAACAGCATCACCTTGGGCCGCATCGCCAGGGCACGGGCGATGGCCACGCGCTGCTGCTGGCCGCCGGAAAGCTGCGAAGGATAGTGCTCGAGCTTGTTGCCCAGGCCGACCATCTCGAGCAGCTCCACCGCCCGCTCGCGCGCTTCGTCGCGGCGCATGCCGAGCACCTGCACCGGCGCTTCCATCACATTGCGCAGCGCGCTCATGTGCGGGAACAGATTGAAGCTCTGGAACACCATGCCGATCTTGCTGCGCACCTTGCGCACGTGGCTTTCCGGCGCGCGCACCAGGGCGTCGTTGCGCTTGAGGTGGGTCAGCGGTTCGCCGTCCACCTCGATCACGCCGCTGTCGATGGTCTCCAGGGTCATCAGCGCGCGCAGCAGGGTCGACTTGCCCGAGCCGCTGGGGCCGATGATGGCGACCTTCTCGTTGGCGCCCACTTCCAGGTTGAGGTCCTTGAGCACGCTGAAGCTGCCGTAGCTCTTGCACACGTTGCGGAAGCTGACCATGGGCTGGGCTGCCTCGGCGCGCGCGGTCGGCGAATCCTCGGTGGCGATGCGGGAGGACATGGCTCCGGCAGTTTGCAGGGAGTGAACAGTCATCGGTTTTCCTCCGGAAGAGTCAGTCATGGCAGCGCCGTGCGTTTTTCCACCTGGCGCACGACGCTGGCCAGGCTGATGGAGATGAGCAGGAAGAACACCCCGACCAGGGTGATCGGCTCCAGGTAGCGGAAGCTGTCGGAGCCTATGTTCTTCGCCTGCTGCATGATTTCCACCACCGTGATCGCGGAGAGCACCGGGGTGTCCTTGAACATGGCGATCAGGTAGTTGCCCAGCGCCGGCAATACCGGGCGGATGGCCTGGGGCAGGATCACTTCGCGGTAGGCCTTGAAGGGCGAGAAATTCAGCGCGGTAACCGCCTCCCATTGCCCGCGCGGCACCGCTTCCAGACCGGCGCGGTAGACCTCGGCGGTGTAGCAGGCGTAATGCAGGGCGATGCCCAGGGTGCCGGCCACCAGTGCGGTCATGCTCAGCCCGTAGAGCGGCAGCACGTAGAACAGGAAGTACACCTGGATCAGCAGCGGCGTGCTGCGGATGAATTCGATCAGCCAGGCCGCCGGCCACGACAGCCAGGCGTGGCGGCTGCGCCGGGCGATGGCGAAGAGCAGGCCGAACACCACCGCCAGGGCGAAGCCCACCAGGGTGATGGCGATGGTGCGCAGCGAGGCGTGCAGCAGTTGCGGCAGGATCTGCCAGGCGAAGTCCCAGTCGAAGAGTTTCATCACAGGCCTCCGTGGATGCGGCCGTGTCCCAGCCAGCGCTCCAGGCGCCGCATGAGGAAGACGATGAGCTGGGCCATGACGAAGTACAGCACCAGGGTGAGGGCGAAGATCTTCATGGTCTCGAAGGTCGCCTGGTCCAGCTGGCGCGCGCGGAAGGTCAGGTCCGAGAGGGTGATCAGCGACACCAGCGAGGTGTTCTTCAGCAGCTCGATCAGCAGGTTGGTGCCCGGCGGAATCGCGCAGAGCAGCGCCTGCGGCAGAATGATCCGACGAAAGCGCGTGAACGGTGTCATGTTCAGCGCCAGCGCCGCCTCGTACTGTCCCTTGGGTACCGAGCCGATGGCGCCGCGCATGACTTCCGCGCCGTAGGCGCCGATGTGCAGGCCCAGGCCGATGATCGCCACGCTGTAGGCGCTCATCTCCAGGTTGAACGGCGGCAACGGCAGCACAAAGTACAGCCAGAACAGCTGCACCAGCAGCGATGTGCCGCGGAACAGCTCGATGTAGCCGATCGCCAGCCAGCGTACCGCCGGCCACGGCGCGAGCCGGCCGAGCGCGGCAAGAATGGCGGCGGCCACCGCCAGCAGGGAACCGAAGACAGTCACCTGGACGGTGACCCAGGCGCCCTGCAGCAGCAGAGGAAGTAATTCACCCATGATGCGCATCCTGTAACGACAGGTTCGACTCAATGGCCGGCCGGGCGCGTCCTATGGCAGGCGCGCGCCCGCGACGGTCACTGTTTGCAGAGCTCGGCAGCGGTCTTGTCGGTGACGTTGGACTTGTCGAAGCCGAACGGTTTCACCGTCGCCAGGTGCTCGGCGCCACCCAGCCAGCCCTTGAGCTGCTGGTTCACCGCGTCGCGCAGGTCCTTGTCCTCCGGGCGGAAGGCCAGGGCGCCGTAGCCGATGTGCGCAGGGTCGTCCTTGAAGTCGCTGATGGCTTCCACCGCGTCACCGCCCTTGGCCGCCAGGCCCTTCATGGTCAGCGCGGTGCCGACGCTGGCATCGGCGCGGCCGGCGCGCACGGCCTGCAATTGTGCGGTGGTATCCGGCACCTGGACGATCTGCTCTTCCGCCACGCCTTCGGCGCGGGCGTAGCCCATCTCGGCGGTGCCGGACATGATCGCCAGCTTCACGTCCGGATTGTTCTTCACGTCGGCGTAGCTGTGCAGGTTCTTCGGGTTGCCCTTCTTCACCAGCAGGGTGTCGGGAATCTGGTAGTGGGGGTCGGTGAAGATCACCTGCTGGCAACGCGGCGGGGTGATGTACATGCCGGCAGCGATCACGTCGAAGCGGCCGGCGCGCAGGCCGGGGATCAGCGCGCCCCATTCGGTGAGCACCGGCTCGATCTTCTTCACGCCCATTTTCGTGAAGATCTGCGTGGCGATTTCCGGGGATTCCCCAGTGACCTTGCCGGACGTCTCGGTGTAGGCGAAGGGCGCTTCGTTGGCGTAGCCGATGCGCACGGTGCCGGTGCTCTGGATGCGTTCCAGGGTGGTTTCGGCGTAGCTGCCGGCGCTGGCCAGGGCGCCGGCGGCGAGGGTACAGGCGAGGCTCAGGCGGCGCAGGAAAACAGGGGCGGTACTCATCTTCGGATCTCCTGGACTTCTCTTGCCGAACGCTCATGGCGCGCGGCGATGGATGGCAGGTAGCAATGTCGTACGACTGTTGTTCTTGTAGGTCGGGCCCCGGGTGGGGCCTTCCGAAGTTCTCTCGGCGCTGTCGCAGACGTTGCCGAGAAGCTCGACGCCAGACTAAGGCCGGGCGCCTTGCGGCTCTTCCCGATCGACAGCTGCGCGGCGGGAAAAAGCCACCGTCGCGACGAACGCATCCGAAGGTTTTTTCTGCGCGGGCCTGACAATGCGGGCCGGTGTGCCATGCGATGTCCTGCGCCCGAGCATACGCAAGCCACTTCTTTATCGACATTGCACTAGGACAATTGCCGCCGGTGTGCCGGTCGGTCACTCTGCACCCCTGACCAGACGGAGCGCTGAAGATGGAAGCCTGGCGTCGCGCCCTGGCCGACCTGCGGGTCGGCGAATCCAAGTACAAGACTTTGGTGCAGGCCATTGCCGGCGACATCGAGCAGGGCCGCCTGAGCGACGGCCAGCGCTTGCCGCCGCAGCGCCACGTCGCCGATAGCCTGGGGATCAGCGTGCAGACGGTGACCAATGCCTACAAGGAGCTGGAGCGCCAGGGTCTGGTGCGCTGCGAGGTGGGGCGTGGCAGCTTCGTCTCGCGGCGGATGACCGAGGGCATGGCCCATTACATGGTCGACCACCCCGAGCGCGCACTGGTGGATTTCTCCATCGCCAGCATCGTCCACACGCGCGAGCACGACCGCCTCTGGCAGGACACCTGCCGCGCGCTGGCGCAGGAAACCGACCAGCCCTGGATGCGCGCCTGCCGCCCGGTCGCCGGCTTCGATGCGCACCGCGATGCCGGTGTGCAATGGCTGGCGCAGCTGGGCCTGCAACGCGAGCGCGATGACGTGCTGATCACCAACGGCGCAGCCCACGGCATCTTCCTCGCGCTCGCCTCACTGGCCGGGCCGGATGACGTGGTGCTCTGCGAACAGCTCACCGACCACGGCGTGATCGGCAATTCCCAGGTACTGGGTTTTACCCTGAAGGGTGTGGAGATCGACAAGCAGGGCATCGACCCCGAGCACTTCGAAGACCTCTGCGCGAACGAGCGCATCACCGCGCTGGTCTGCACGCCCAACCTGAACAACCCGACCTCCTGCCTGATGCCCGACGCGCGCCGCCGCGAGATCGCCGCCATCGCCCAGCGCTACGGCGTTCACGTGATCGAAGACGACGTCTACGGCCCGCTGCTTGGTGAGCGCCGCCCGCCGCCACTCAGCCACTACCTGCCGGACCTGTCGTTCTACTGCACCAGCTTCACCAAGAGCGTGCTGACCGGCCTGCGCATTGGTTACCTGGCCATGCCGCGGCGGCTGGCACTGCGCACCGAGAGCATCCTGCGGGTGAACAGCTGGATGGCCACGCCGTTGCTGGCGGAAGTCGCCTCGCGGTGGATTCGCAATGGCAACGCCCAGGCGCTGATCGGCCTGCAGCGCCAGGTGCTGGAGAAGCGCCAGGGCTTGGTGCGCGACCATCTTGGCGAGTATCTGCGCGGTTGCGATCCGCATTCCCTCAGCGCCTGGATCGGCATTCCCAAGCATTGGGAGCTGGACAGCCTGGTGCGCGAGCTGCGCCATCGGCACATCGCCGTCACGCCGCCCGATCCCTTCATGGTGCGCGGCACGCCCAGGCCTCGCGCGGTGCGGTTGTGCATGGGGGCGGAGTGCAGCGACGAGCGCATGGTGTCCGCGCTGGAGGACATGCGCGAGCTGTTCGGGCAGTACCCGAAGATTCACGATTTCTGACGTGGCTGTTTTGTAGGAGCGAGCTTGCTCGCGAACCCGCCCAGCGCCAGAGCCGCCGGGGAGCACGGTTCGCGAGCAAGGGCTAGGCGCCCCCCTCGCTCCTACGAAAATCCCTCTGCGAACGACATCGTCCTAGTACATTCATCGCGACAATTTCCCGCCCCTACACTCGGCCCCACTGCATTCCCCGGAGGTCGAGATGGAGCCGATTCCCCTCGTCGAGCTGTACCGAGCACGCCAGCGCATCCAGGGCCTGGTGCGGCAGACGCCGCTGGAGCATTCGCCCAGCCTGTCGCGTCTGCTCGGGGCTCCGGTGTACCTCAAGCTCGAATCCCAGCAGATCACCGGCAGCTTCAAGCTGCGCGGCGCGAGCAACGCGATCGCTCAGCTTCGCGATGAGCAGAAGGCCAAGGGCGTGGTCGCGGCCTCCACCGGCAACCACGGCCGGGCGCTGGCCCACGCCGCGCGCATGCTCGGCGTGCACGCCAGCATCTGCCTGTCGCAGTTGGTGCCGGCGAACAAGGTGCAGGCCATCCGCGAACTGGGCGCAGAAGTCTGCATTATCGGCAACAGCCAGGACGACGCCCATGCCGAAGCCGAACGCATTGCCCGTGAGCAGGGCGCGGCGCTGCTGCCGCCCTTCGATCACCCGCAGATCATCGCCGGCCAGGGCACCCTGGGCCTGGAAATCCTCGAACAACTGCCGGACGTGCGCCAGGTGCTGGTACCGCTCTCCGGTGGCGGCCTGTTCGGTGGCGTGGCGCTGGCGCTCAAGCAGGCGGACCCGAGCATCCGCGTGCACGGCATCAGCATGCGCCGAGGCGCCGCCATGGCCGCCAGCCTTGCCGCCGGTCACCCGGTGGACGTGGAGGAGTTGCCGACCCTGGCCGACTCCCTCGGTGGCGGTATCGGACTGGACAACCGCTACACCTTCGCACTCGCCCGTGACTACTGCGACCAGTTGCACCTGCTCGACGAGCCCTCCATTGCCGCCGGTATCCGTCACGCCTACCGCGAGGAGCGGCAGGTGGTCGAAGGCGCCGCCGCCGTCGGCATCGCCGCGCTGCTGGACGGCCTGATCGCGCCGGTCGGCCCGGTGGTGGTGGTGGTCAGCGGCCGCAACATCGCCATCGAACAACACCAACAGATCCTCGAGGAAACCGCCCATGGCTGACGTTACCCTGCTCAGCGAAGCCGACCTGCGCGCCTGCGTGGCGATAGACCGGGAGAGCCTCGACGCCGTCGAACAGGCCTTCCGCCTGCTGGCCACGGCACCGGTGGCGATGCCGCCGATCCTTCGCCTGGACGTGCCCGAGCACAACGGCGAAGTCGACGTGAAGACCGCCTACCTGCCGGGCCTGCCGCGCTTCGCCATCAAGGTCAGCCCCGGCTTCTTCGACAATCCCAAGCTGGGCCTGCCCAGCCTCAACGGCATGATGATGCTGCTGTCCTCGAAAACCGGCCTGCTCGACGCGCTGCTGCTGGATAACGGCTACCTCACCGCCGTGCGCACCGCCTGCGCTGGCGCAGTGGCGGCAAAATGGCTGGCCCGCGAGGATTCGCGCCAGGTCGCGCTGATCGGCGCCGGGGAACAGGCGCGGCTGCAGCTCAAGGCGCTGTGCCTGGTGCGGCCCATCGAAGGCGCCAGCGTCTGGGCGCGGGACATCGCCAAGGCGCGGCAATGTGCGGAAGAGCTGAGCGGCAGCCTGGGCATTGCGGTCACGCCTTGCGCCAGCGTCGACGAAGCGCTGGAAGGCGCCGACATCGCCATCACCACCACGCCCAGCCGCGAACCGCTGATCCAGAAAAAACACTTGCGCCCCGGCCTGCACATCACCGCCATGGGTTCCGACGCCGAGCACAAGAACGAGATCGCCGCCCAAGCGCTGGCCGCCGTCGACCACTACGTCGCCGACCGCCTCAGCCAGACCCTGGTGCTGGGCGAGCTGCACCACGCGGTAGCGGCCGGCGAGGTCAGCCTCGACGAGGATTTCGCCGAGCTCGGCCAGGTCATCGCCGGGCTGCGCCAGGGCCGTGAGCGCGCCGAGGACATCACCCTCTGCGACCTCACTGGCACCGGCGCCCAGGACACGGCCATCGCCGGCCTCGCCTTCCAGCGTGCACAGCGGATGGGCAAGGGATTCCGTTTCAGCAGCTGAGAATTTTTCGTCCCGCTTCGCGGGAAGAGCGCCCTCGCCCTAACCCTCTCCCGCAAGCGGGAGAGGGGACCGTCAGGTGCAGGATGAAGCCGCGTCGTCAGCCGGCTCGGACTGCCCCCTCTCCCTCTGGGAGTGGGTTGGGGTGAGGGGAACCAAAAGTCTCGGGCTATCCCGACGAAGCCCGACAACGATTCCCCCAAGAGGATTTCCGCATGTCCGAAATCGTCGTCAACCTCCCCTTCAGCCGGGAGGAGTATGCCCAGCGGATCGCCAAGGTCCGCGCCAGCATGCAACAGCGCGGCATTGAACTGCTGCTGGTTACCGATCCATCGAACATGGCCTGGCTGACCGGCTACGACGGCTGGTCCTTCTACGTGCACCAGTGCGTGCTGCTGGCGCTGGACGGCGAGCCGGTCTGGTTCGGCCGCGGCCAGGACGCCAACGGCGCGCGGCGCACCGTGTTCATGCAGGCGGACAACATCGTCGGCTACCCCGACCACTACGTGCAGTCCACCGAACGCCATCCGATGGATTACCTGTCCCGTGAGGTCATCGCGGCGCGCGGCTGGGCGAACAAGACCATCGGCGTGGAGATGGACAACTACTACTTCAGCGCCGCCGCCTTCCGCTCGCTGCAGGCGAACCTGCCGAACGCCAGGTTCGTCGATGCCACGGCCCTGGTGAACTGGCAGCGCGCGGTGAAGTCGCCGCGCGAGATCGAGTACATGCGCGTCGCCGCGCGCATCGTCGAGAAGATGCACGCGCACATCGTCGAGCGCATCGAACCGGGCATGCGCAAGAATGAGCTGGTCGCCGAGATCTACAGTACCGGCATCCTCGGCGCCGACGGCCAAGGCGGCGACTACCCCGCCATCGTCCCGCTGCTGCCCACCGGCGCCGACGCCAGCGCGCCGCACCTGACCTGGGACGACACGCCCTTCGAGCGCGGCGCTGGCACCTTCTTCGAGATCGCCGGCTGCTACAAGCGCTACCACTGCCCGCTGTCGCGCACGGTGTTCCTCGGCAAGCCGCCGCAGCATTTCCTCGATGCGGAAAAAGCCGTGGTCGACGGCATCGCCGCGGGCCTCGACGCAGCGAAGCCGGGCAACACCACCGGCGACATCGCCCGCGCCTTCTTCGGTGTGCTGGAGAAGTTCGGCATCCACAAGGACAGCCGCTGCGGCTATCCCATCGGCATCAGCTATCCGCCGGACTGGGGCGAACGCACCATGAGCCTGCGCCCGAGCGACAACAGCGTGCTGGAACCGGGCATGACCTTCCACTTCATGCCGGGCCTGTGGATGGACGACTGGGGCCTGGAGATCACCGAAAGCATCCTCATCACCGAGCGCGGCGTGGAGACCTTCTGCGACTACCCGCGCCAGCTGTTCGTGAAGGAGTGAGGCGATGAGCCTGCGTGACAACCCGATATCCGCCAGCGTCGATTTCCAGCGTGACGGCGTGCAGCACGGCCACCTCAAGCTGCCCTACTCGCGGGACGACTCGGCCTGGGGCGCGGTAATGATCCCGGTCTGCGTGGTGAAGAACGGCGACGGCCCCACCGCGCTGCTCACCGGCGGCAACCATGGCGACGAATACGAAGGCCCGGTGGCGCTCAGCCGCCTGGCCCAGGAGCTTCGCCCCGAGGACGTGCGTGGCCGGGTGATCATCGTGCCATTCATGAACACTCCGGCTTTCCACGCCGGCAAGCGCACCTCGCCCATCGATGCCGGCAACCTCAACCGCAGCTTCCCCGGCCGCCCCGATGGCACTGTGACGCAGAAGATCGCCGACTACTTCCAGCGCACCCTGTTGCCGCTGGCGGACGTGGTGCTGGACATCCACTCCGGCGGCCGGACCCTGGATTTCCTGCCCTTCGCCGCCTGCCACGTGCTGCCGGACAAGGCCCAGCAGGAAGCCAGCGAGGCGCTGATGCGCGCCTTCGCCGCGCCCTACGCCATGCGCATGCTGGAGCTGGATGCGGTGGGCATGTACGACAGCGCCGCCGAGGAACAGGGCAAGCTGTTCGTCACCACCGAGTTGGGTGGCGGTGGCACCAGCAGCGCGCGCACTGTGGCCATCGCCCGGCGGGGTGTGCGCAACCTGCTGGTTGAGGCTGGCATTTTGCGCGGCGAGATCGAGCCGGCGAAATCGGTGATGCTCGACATGCCCGACGGTGACTGTTTCGTCGCCAGCGAGCACGGCGGCCTGCTGGAGATGTGCCGCGACCTGGGCGAGCGTGTCGAGCGTGGCGAAGTGCTGGCGCGGGTGCACGACGTGCTGCGCACCGGCGCCGCGCCGGTGGAGTACCGCGCCAAGCGCAGCGGCATCCTCGCCGCGCGGCATTTCCCCGGCCTGGTGCAGAGTGGCGACACCCTGGCGGTGGTCGCCGAGGTACTGGACTGAACGGGAGCCCGTCATGATCAAGCTCGACCGCTACGACCTGAAGATCCTGCGCATCCTCGCTGGCGACGGGCGCATCACCAAGTCGAGCCTGGCCGAGGCGATCAACCTCTCGGTCAGCCCGGCCTGGGAGCGTGTGCGCAAGCTGGAGGAGGCCGGGTTGATCAAGGGCTACCGCGCGCAGATCGACTGGCCGGTGCTGTTCAAGCAGCAGCAGGTGCTGGTGGAGATCACCCTGGCGCGGCATACCGCGCAGGACATGAGGCGTTTCGAGCAGCGCCTGCAGCAGTCGCCGGAGGTCGGCTTCTGCTACGCCACCGGTGGCGGGGTGGATTACATCGCGATGATCCAGGCGCGCGACATCGACCACTACCAGCGCTTCATCGACCAGCTGTTGCTGGAAGACGTGGGGATCGAGCGCTACTTCACCTATATCGTCACCAAGGTGATCAAGACTCAGGAGGCGGCGATTCCCGCCGAGGCGCTGGAGGCAGGTTCCCTGTAGGAGCGAGCTCGCTCCTACAAGACCAAAGACCGCTGACCCGCGGGAGAGGGCTGGGGCGGAGAAAGCCCCGTTCACCTGAATTCATCTGAACAAAAATTGCACAACAAAACCTGACTTTGCGGTCCGGATCGTATACAATGCGCGCCGCTCGGCATGGTGCCGGGCATGGGTTCCCTCACCCCATTGACGAAAAAGGCCCAAGCATGTCGGCATCCCTTCCGGCGGCACGGCGCGGCGCACTCGCCGGCCTGGTCGCGTTCCACATCCTGATCATCATCGCCAGCAACTACCTGGTGCAGCTGCCAATGACCCTCTTTGGCTGGCACACCACCTGGGGCGCGTTCAGCTTCCCGTTCATCTTCCTGGCCACCGACCTCACCGTCCGCCTGCTCGGCAAGCGCCCGGCACGGCTGGTCATCGCGCGGGTGATGATCCCGGCGCTGCTGGCTTCCTACGTCATTTCGGTGATCTTCCAGGAAGGCGCCTTCAGAGGTTTCGCCTCGCTGGGCGAATTCAACACCTTCGTGGCGCGGATTTCCCTGGCCAGCTTCCTGGCCTACGTATTCGGGCAGATCCTCGACATCCAGGTCTTCGACCGCCTGCGCCGCCTGCGCCAGTGGTGGATCGCCCCGGTGGTCTCGACCCTGTTCGGCAACCTGCTGGACACCTTCACCTTCTTCTCCATCGCCTTCTGGCACAGCGACAACGCCTTCATGGCCGAGCACTGGGTGGAGATCGCCTGGGTCGACTACGGCGTGAAGCTCGCGGTCATGCTGATGCTCTTCGTGCCGCTCTACGGCATGCTGCTCAGCGCCATCACCCGCAACCTGCGTCGCGCCGCCACGGCCTGACGCCACCCGAAAAAGCCCAACAGCGGCGGCAGAACTGCAAAAAGATTTGCCGCCGCCGTCCCCCGCTTAGGAAAAAACCGCGCGCCCGCGGCCCCTAGGATGGTTCCCATGCCATCCGCCCAGGAGCCGCCGCCATGTCCTACGCCCATCCCCTGCTGTTCAAGTCGCTCTGCTACGTGAACGGCCATTGGCTGCACAGCGCCAGCGGCGCCAGCATCGCCGTCGACAACCCCGCAACCCGCGAAGCCATCGGCCACGTGCCGCTGCTCGACCGCGAACAGATCGTCGGCGCCATTGACGCTGCCGCCGCGGCCTTCCCGGCCTGGCGCGCGCGCAGCCTGGATGAGCGTGGCGCCCTGCTGCGCCGCTGGGCCGAACTGATCCTCCTGCACCGCGACGACCTTGCGCAGATCCTCAGCCTGGAACAGGGCAAGCCGCTGGCCGAGGCCCTTGGCGAGATCGACTACGCCGCCAGCTTCATCCCCTGGTTCGCCGAAGAGGCTCGGCGGCTGAACGGCCGCAACATCCCCAGCCACATCCCCAATGCCCACCGGGGCACGGTGGTCGAGCCGGTGGGCGTCGCCGCGCTGCTGACGCCGTGGAACTTCCCCTCGGCGATGATCACCCGCAAGGCCGCCGCCGCCCTCGCCGCGGGCTGCAGCGTGGTGGTCAAGCCGGCCCACGAGACGCCTTATTCCGCGTTCGCTTTGGCACAGCTGGCCGAAGAAGCCGGCTTCCCCGCCGGCGTGTTCAACGTGGTGCTGGGCGAGCCGCAGATGGCCATGGAAACCCTGGTCGGCGACAGCCGCGTGCGCGCCGTGAGCTTCACCGGCTCCCCCCGCCGCGACCCGCGTGGGGAAGCTGGTGCTGCAAGCCGCCGCCCGCGACGTGAAGAAAGTTGCCCTGGAGCTGGGCGGCAACGCGCCCTTCATCGTCCTGCCGGACGCCGATCTGGAGCAGGCGGTGAAGTTCGCCCTCGACGCCAAATTCCAGACCTCCGGGCAGGACTGCTGTGCGGCCAACCGCATCCTGGTTGCTCGCGAACTCTATGAGCCCTTCCTGCAGCGTTTCGTCCGCGCCGTGCGTGAGCTGCGCGTCGGCCCGGCCAGTGATGCGCGCAGCCAGATCGGCCCGCTGATGCACCAGGGCGCCTTCGACGTCACCTGCGAGCGCTTGCGGGACGCCGTCGACCAGGGCGCGCGCCTGCTCGCCGGCGGCGAACCCCATGCACTCGGCGGCTGGTTCCACCAGCCAACCGTGCTGGCCGACGTCACCCCGCAGATGCGTATCTGGCGCGAGGAAAACTTCGCACCGATTGCCGGTGTGAGCGCCTACGACGACCTGGACGAAGCCGTCCGGCAGGCCAACGACACCGAGTACGGCCTGGCCGCCTACCTGTGTGGGCAACGCCTGGATCACCTCTGGCCGCTGATGCGGCGCCTGGAGTTCGCCATGGTGGCGGTCAACGGCGCCAAGTTCACCGGCCACCCCATTCCCTTCGGCGGCATGAAGGCCTCTGGCCTGGGCCGCGAAGGCGGCAGCGAGGGCTTCGAGCCCTTCGTCGAAACCAAGTACTTCGCCTTGCACCACGGCGCCATCTGACCGGGAGAACACCGCCATGACCGACTATACCAAGCTGTTCATCGAGGACCGCGCGCACTTCATGCACCCCTCGACCCACGCCCACGATCACGCCAGCGGCGCGCTGCCGGGGCGGATCATCACCGGTGCCTCCGGCGTGCGCATCCGCGATCACCAGGGGCGCGAGCTGCTCGATGCCTTTGCCGGCCTGTACTGCGTGAACATCGGCTACGGCCGCACCGAAGTCGCCGACGCCATCCATGCACAGGCCACGCAGCTGGCCTACTACCACACCTACGTGGGGCACTCTTCCGAGGCGATCATCGAGCTGTCCGCGCGGATCATCCGCGACTGGGCGCCGTCCGGCATGAAGAAGGTCTACTACGGCCTCTCCGGCTCCGACGCCAACGAAACCCAGGTCAAGCTGGTGCGCTACTACAACAACGTGCTGGGCCGGCCGCAGAAGAAAAAGATCATCTCGCGCCAGCGCGGCTACCACGGCTCGGGCATCGTCACCGGCAGCCTCACGGGGCTGGCGAGCTTCCACCAGCACTTCGACCTGCCGGTGGACGGCGTCAGGCACACGCTGTGCCCGCACTTCTACAAGGCGCCGGCGGGCATGGACGAAGCGAGCTTCGTCCGCCACTGCGCCCAGGAGCTGGAAAACCTGATCCTCGCCGAAGGCCCGGATACGGTGGCCGCCTTCATCGGCCCGCCGGGGGGTGGCTTCGCGGCTGTTGTAGCGGGGGGGGGGGGGCCCCTTTCGCCGGGGAGCCGGTGATGGGTACCGGCGGCATCATCGTCCCGCCCAAGGGCTACTGGGAGGCGATCCAGGCGGTGCTGGCAAAGTACGACGTGCTGTTGATCGCCGACGAAGTGGTCTGCGCCTTCGGTCGCGTCGGCGACAAGATGGGCAGCCAGCGCTACGGCATGCGCCCGGACCTGATCACCACGGCCAAGGGCCTGACCAGCGCCTATGCGCCGCTGTCGGCGGTGATCGTCGGCGAGAAGGTCTGGGACGTGATCGATAGCGCGTCCAGCCGCGAAGGCGCCATGGGCCACGGCTGGACCTACTCCGGCCACCCGATCTGCGCCGCGGCGGCGCTGGCCAACCTGAACATCCTCGAACGGGAGAACATCACCGCCAACGCCGCGGAGGTCGGCGGCTACCTGAACCAGCAGCTGCGCCAGACCTTCGAGGGCCATCCGCTGGTGGGTGAAGTGCGCGGCGACGGCATGCTGGCGGCGCTGGAATTCATGGCCGACCGCGAGGCGCGCACGCCCTTCGACCCGGCGCTGAAGGTCGGCCCGAAGGTGTCCGCCGCGTGCCTGGAACGCGGCATGATCGCCCGCGCCATGCCCCATGGCGATATCCTCGGCTTCGCTCCGCCGCTGGTGCTCACTCGCGCCGAGGCGGACGAGATTGTCGGCATCGCCAGGTCGGCAGTGGATGCGGTGGCTGCCGAGGTGCTGTAGAGACTTTGCGTAGGAGCATTGCTCTTTGTAGCAGCGAGCTTGCTCGCGAACGGGCTTGGCACCCTAGCCGCCGAGAGGTCCGTTCGCGAGCAGGGGCTAGGCGCTCCCCTCGGTCCTGCAGGTATCCCGCACCAGATTGCGTGGCGGCACCGAACAGGGCGCTTAGGCGCCCTTTGCCTTGTCCAGCTTGCGCAGGAACACCGTCATTTCCTTCTCTGCCTGCTTATCGCCATGGGCCTGGGCGGCAGCCAGCCCGTCGGTCCAGGCGGTGCGGGCGCCGTCCAGGTCTCCCTCGGCCTGCAGCGCCTTGCCCAGCAGCTTCCAGGCGGCGGAGTACTTCGGGTCCTGCTCCACGCAGCGGCGCAGGTGCTCGGCGGCCCTCGCTGCGTCGCCGGCATCCAGGTAGCCCTTGCCCAGGCCGAAGCGCAGCAGCGAGTTGTCCACGCCCTTGGCGAGCATCTTTTCCAGTGATTCGATCATGGCGGGTCTCCGTCAGCAGGTCGCCATTCTGCCCCAAGATCAGTGCCTCATGTGCGCCAGAAGGCGGGCGTCAGCAGGATCAGCAGCGAGAACACCTCCAGCCGCCCCAGTACCATCGCCAGGCTCAGCACCAGCTTGGCGCTGCCCGGCAGATGGCCGTAATGCACGGCCGCTTCGCCCAGCGCCGGGCCCAGGTTGTTCAGGCAGGAGGCGAGCGTGGAGAACGCCGTGAGCTGGTCCACGCCCAGGGCCAGCAGCACCAGCATCAGGGTCACGAAGGTCAGCAGGTAGATGGAGAAGAACGCCCACACCGACTCCACCACCCGGTCGGACACCGTGCGCCGCCCCAGCTTGACCAGGAATACCCCGTTGGGATGCAGCAGGCGCAGGAATTCGCGCATGCCCTGTCGGTACACCAGCAGCATGCGCATCACTTTCATGCCGCCGCCGGTGGAGCCGGCGCAGGCGCCGATGAAGGTGCTGTAGAGCAGCAGATACGGCAGCAGGGTCGGCCAGGTGCTGAAGTCGGCGAGACCGAAGCCGGTGGTGGTCGCCACCGAAATCACCATGAACGCCGCGTAGCGGATCGCCTGTAAGGGCGAGTCGTAGTGGTGTTTGAGGATCAGCGTTGCCGCGGTGATCAGGAACAGCACCAGCAGGATGCCCAGGTAGGCCCGGCATTCCGGGTCCTTCAGGTAGTGGCTGACCTTGCGCTGGCGCCAGGCGAGGAAGTGCAGGCTGAAGTTGATCCCGGAAACCACCAGGAAGGTCATGCAGATCAGCTCGATCAGCGGACTGTCGAAGTAGCC
>OGQD01000097.1_pt1 | contig 69347 bp, 64 predicted proteins | sample 1553091 | NCBI WGS metagenome assembly OGQD01 (sample SAMEA2580290, study PRJEB22360) | human gut metagenome | biome: human gut; feature: human-associated habitat; material: faeces | place: Denmark | collected 2008/2010
CCAGGCGGCCCACCCGGCTCGCGCGGTGGCCCGCGGCCCCCCAGCCGCTGCCGGGCGACCCGATCGTCGGCTACATCACCCTCGGCCGCGGCGTGACCATCCACCGGCAGGACTGCGCCACCGCACTGCAACTGGCCGGGCGCGAGCCGGAGCGGATCATCCAGGTCAGCTGGGGCCCGGTGCCGGTCAGCACCTACCCGGTGGATATCGTCATCCGCGCCTACGACCGTTCCGGCCTGTTGCGCGACGTCTCGCAGATGCTGCTCAACGAGCGCATCAACGTGCTGGCGGTGAATACCCGCTCGGACAAGGAAGACAACACCGCGATCATGCGCCTGACCATCGAGATTCCAGGTCTCGATTCGCTGGGCCGCCTGCTGGCGCGCATCTCCCAGTTGCCCAACATCATCGAGGCGCGGCGTGATCGCGCGGGTGCCAAGGATGCATAAGCTCGAAGACCTGCTGTACCTCATGGCCCGCCTGCGTGACCCGCAGAACGGTTGCCCCTGGGACCTCAAGCAGAGCTATGCGACCATCGTCCCCTACACCCTCGAGGAAGCCTATGAGGTCGCTGATGCCATCGAGCGCGGCGACTTCGACCACCTGCGCGAGGAGTTGGGCGACCTGCTCTTCCAGGTCGTCTACTACGCGCAGCTGGCTCGGGAAGAGGGCCGCTTCGAGTTCGACGCAGTGGTCGACGGCATTACCACCAAGCTGATTCGCCGCCATCCCCATGTCTTCCCTGATGGCGACCTCTACGGCGAGCCGGACCCAGCGAAGCTGGAGGAAGCGGCGGTCAAGCAGCGTTGGGAAGAGTTGAAAGCCGAGGAGCGCGCCGCCAAGGCCGCGGAGCCGGTGCAGTTGTCGCTGCTGGACGATGTGCCCAACGCGCTGCCAGCGTTGAGCCGCGCTGCCAAGCTGCAGAAGCGCGCCTCCCAGGTCGGCTTCGACTGGGCCGACGCGCTGCCGGTGGTGGACAAGGTTCGCGAGGAGCTGGACGAAGTGCTCGAAGCGATGGCCGGCGGCGACACCGAAGCCCAGGCTGAGGAAGTGGGCGATCTGTTGTTCGTGGTGGTCAACCTGGCGCGCAAGCTCAAGGTCGATCCGGAAAGCGCCCTGCGCGCCGCCAATGCCAAGTTCGAGCGCCGGTTCCGCTATATCGAGACGGCCTTGCGCGATCAGGGACGTACGCTGGAAGACAGCAACCTGGAAGAGATGGACGAACTGTGGGGCGCTGCCAAGCGTGACGAGAAGAATCCGCTCAGCTGTGGATAAGTGCTGCCTCCGTTGAATTGGCGCCCATGAAAAAGCCCCGCGATTGCGGGGCTTTTTATTTCTCTTCGTAGGAGCGAGGTGTTGGCGCGTGGTGTCTGCTCGTCAGCCGAACAGCCAGCGCAGGATCAGCACCAGCAGCACCACTGCCAGCACCGGGCGGCCAATACGGTAGGCCTTGGGATAGGCGCGCTTGAACACCTTCACCTTGCTGCCCACGGCGTCGCCGAGGCGAATCAGTACCGAGTAGGCCTGGTTGATCCCGCCGACGCGCTCGCCCTCGACGTTCTGCGGCGCCGTGGCGCGGCCGAGGAAGGCACTGACGCGGCGGTTGACGCGGGTCAGCAGCGGCGACTTGAGCGGTCGCTCGATGTCGCAGAAGAGGATCAGGCGCGACTCGTCCGTCTCGTTCTTCACCCAGTGAACGAAGGTCTCGTCGAACATCACGTCCTGGCCATCGCGCCAGGCGTAGGGCTGCCCGTCGACGAAGATGCGGCAGTCGTCGGAGTTCGGTGTGGCCAGGCCCAAGTGATAGCGCAGCGATCCGCCGTAGGGGTCGCGGTGCTTGTTCAGGTGGCTGCGTGGCGGCAGGCGGGTGAACATCGCCCCCTTGACGTTGGGGATGCTGCTCACCAGTTCCACGGTCTTCGGGCACAGCTGCTGCGCCGAGGGCAGGGGGCCGTCGTACCAGGTCAGATAGAAGCGGGTCCAGCCCTTCTTGAAGAAGGAGCCGAAACCGGCTTCGTTGTTGTTCAGGGCGTCGCGGATGTAGCCCTCATCGAAGAGTTTCTCGGCTTCCTCGCGGATCGTCTGCCAGTTGTCGCGCAGCTTGTCGAGCTCGGGGAAGCGCTCGCGGTCCAGGTACGGCTTGGACGGTACGCTGGAGTTCAGGTACATCAGCGAGTTGTAGGGGGCGAACCACGCCGAGTGGTTCACCACCTGGCGGAGGAAGGGCAGGCGCACCTTGCCGCGCAGGTGCACGTAGAGAATGGCGATGAGGAAAATGGCCAGTATCGCGAGAACGATGAGCTTCAGCATGGAGGTAACGAGTCCGCTCCAGATGAGTGAATTCGAGCCAGGCACTTGCGCTGCGCTGGCACAGGCCCGAGGATTATACCCCCTGAGGACAGTCCCGCAGCACCTATGCGTTGGTCTGGGAGTTGTCCTGCATCAATTGGGCTGTTGGAGAGCCTTGATTCATGAGCATGTCATTGCGTGATCAGTTGCTGAAAGCCGGGCTGGTCAACGAGAAGCAGGCCAAGCAGGCCGGCAAGCAGAAGCAGAAACAGCAGCGCCTGGAGCACAAGAACCAGGTGGCCAAGGACGACAGTCAGCGTCAGGCTGCCCTGCAGGCCCAGGCCGAGAAGCAGGCTCGCGACGCCGAACTGAACCGCCAGCAGCAGGAAAAGGCCGAGAAGAAGGCCAAGGCCGCGCAGATCAAGCAACTGATCGAGGGCACGCGCCTGCCCAAGCTGGAGTCGGACGACTACTACAACTTCGTCGACAACAAGAAGGTCAAGCGCATCGCGGTCAACGACCTGATCCGCGACAAGCTCAGTCGCGGCAGCCTGGCCATCGTCAGCTACGACGGCCGCTACGAGATCGTCCCGCGTGATGCCGCACTGCGCATCCAGGAACGCGACGAGCGCCGTATCATCCTGCTCAGCGAGCCCAGCGGCGAACCGGACGAGGACGATCCGTACAAGGATTACGTGGTGCCCGACGATCTCATGTGGTGAGGTTGCGGTGGTCCGGTTTCAGGCGGGACCCAGTTGCACCCTGCCGAACTGCGCCGTCGCCGACAACGGCGTGATGGCGCGCAGGCGGTCCAGCCGGAACTCCCGGCTGGCATCGTCCACTCGTACTTCGAGATATTCCTCCAGCGGTCCGTCCACAGTTCGCCGCGTGTGCGTGGTGAAGGCCTGGGCATCGAACGCCAGGCCGTCACGCAACTCGATACGCAGCCAGTAGCGGTAGAGGCAGGCGATTTCCAGGTAGTCATGGAGATCGCAATGCAACGGCTGGTAGTCGCTCATCTCGCCAGGCCTTATTTGAGGTCAGCCAATGCCGCGCCGAAGTTCAGGTGCAGCACCTGCCCATCGACCACCAGCGCCGGTACGGATTTCACCCCGGCGGCCTCGGCTTCGGCCACACGCGGCTGCTCGCCCAGGTGCACCACTTCGACTTCGCGGTTCAGCAGCGGCAGCAGTGCCCGCTCTGCTTCGATGCAGACAGGGCAACCGGCATGATAGTAAACGGCTTTGTTCATGTTCCTTCTCCTGATCAATTATGTATCGATTCGATACCTTTTCAGTCTGCGAGCGAGATGGGCCTTCTGTCAAACTGGTTTTTGATCGATACTATCTATCGGGAGGATTAGCCCATGACCGATACGACCCTGTACGACTACCTCGAACGCATTGCCAGCCTGATGCGCACCTGGGCTCGTGAGCAGCCGCTGATGGCGGATCTGCAGCCGATCCAATTGAGCGCGCTCAATTACCTGGCGCGCTGCAACCGCTATTCGAATACGCCGCTGGGGGTGACGGATTTCCTCGGGCTGACCAAGGGCACGGTCTCCCAGTCGCTCAAGGCATTGGAGGCCAAGGGGCTGATCGAGAAACGCCCGGATGCCCAGGACCGCCGTAGCGTGCACCTCGAGCTGACTCGGGCGGGCAGGGGGCTGATCGATGCACTGGTGCCGCCGGATTTCCTGCGTCGCGCAGAGGAAGCGCTGGGGGAGCGTAGCGAACTGCTGGTCTCGCTGTTGCGGGAATTACTGGCAACCGTGCAGCGTCAGGAGGATGTGCCGGGCTTCGGTCTTTGCCGTACTTGCCGCTTCCACCAGAATCTGGACGGCGGTGGATTGTGCGGTCTGACCGGGGAGCGGCTGGAGAGCGGCGAGGGCGAGCTGATCTGCCGCGAGCATGCCGAGCCCGATCAAGTGGCCTGATGTCCACTGAGCCGATTCGCGGGCAAAAAAAAGCCGGGCATGAGCCCGGCTTTTCGTTACGCCGCGGCGCTATCAGAAGCGATAGGTCATCTGCGCGGTCAGACCGTGGGCGCTGTTGTCATACTTGGCGCTGTAGGCCGGCTGCAGTTGCAGGCCTGCCAGTTCCTGGCCGTCCGGCTGGTTTACGCCGGCGGTGGATTCCCACAGGTAGGCGTAGGCGACATCGATGGTCATGTCGGCATTGGGCGAGTAACCGGCGCCCAGGGTGAAGATCTTGCGATCGCCCACCGGGATGCGCACGTTGCGGTGCTCGTTGGTGGTCGGCGACGGATCGTAGGCGAAGCCGGTACGCAGCACCCACTGGTCGTTCCACTGATAGGAGGTACCGATGGCGGCCGACCAGGTGTCGTGCCAGCTCAGGTCTTCGCCGATGGTGTCGAAGGAAGAGATCGGGGCGCCGGTGTTCTGCACTTCGATGGACTTCAGACGGCTCCAGCGCGTCCAGGTGGTGCCACCGTAGACAGTCCAACGGTCATCCAGCTTCTGGGTGAGGGACAGGTCCAGGGACTCGGGCAGGGTGATGTCCAGGCTGGCATCCATGCGCGAATCGAACAGGCCGGCCGGCGAGTTGGAGACGGTGGTGTGGCCCTTGAGCTCGTACTTCACCTTGGAGTGGTAGGTGGCGCCGATGGAGGTGCTCTCGGTCGGGGTGACCAGTACGCCGACGTTGAAGCCGGCGGCGGTGTCGTCGCCCTTGATGCTGATCTTGGTGTCGTCGCCGTTACCGCCCAGGGCGCCGTTCAGCGCGCCGGTGTTCAGGTAGTTTTCCAGCTTGCCGTCGATGCGGTTGATGGTCGGGCCGAAGCCGACGGATACCACGTCGTTGAACTTGTAGCTGATGGTCGGCTGGACGGTGATGACCTGGACCTTGCTGTAGGAACCGTGGGAGCGGCCCTGGAAGCCACTTTCGTAGTCGTTGATGATGCCGTACGGCACATAGATGCCGAGGCCGACGCTGACCTTGTCATCCAGCGGAGTGGCGAAGTAGCCGAAGGGCACGGCGGCCAGAGGGACGGAGTCGCCCTTGTTGGAGCCGGAGGCAGTGCTGTGTGCGTCACTGATGTCGTCCTTGGCGGAAACAACGGCGAGACCGCCGCTGACTTCAGTACGCTTGAGCTTGGACAGGCCGGCCGGGTTGCCGTAGATGGTGCTGGCGTCCAATGCCGAAGAAGCACGGCCCGCGTAAGCGGTGCCGGCGCCGCTGGCGCTCTGCTCGTTGATGGCGATGCCGTTGGCCAGGGCCTGGGCAGAGGCAGCGCTAATGGTCAGGGCTAGGGTGGTCTTGAGCCATGTTGTTTTCATTGTAAGAGCAACTCCTGTGTTTATCGGCGCGCAAGCTACCAAGATTCCCGGGTCTTGGGTAGTGGTTGGCAGGCGCTCTACCTTGGGCTTCAGGGCTCAAACGAGCGTTCCATCTGAATGATGTCCGTTCGTCGCTGTATGTAAATAATTTCTGACCGATCGGTCACGCTTCGGGTACGGAAGTACTAGGCGACTCGACTTAAATTGCCGACATAGCTGTGCCAGGCGTCGACGAAGTCGTGGAGGCGCCCGTGAGGGTGAAACACCTGGCGCCAGATGCGGGCCAGTTCCATGGGGTCGTCCGCCGGTGGCAGGGAAAGGTGTTCCGCCTCGACCAGCATCCAGGCAATGGCCGTGCTGTAACGCAGGTTGACCGTCAGTTCGAGATGCGGTGCGTCGAGGAAAGCATGCTGGCTGGCCAGCCCCCGGACGCGGCTGGCCAGCTCGGGGTCCAGCGCCAGGAATCCATCCCAGAGCGTCTGGTGCCGCTGCTCACCGATGCGATACAACCCGTGGCCATGGCTGTCATCGAGGGCGCTCCCCAGCGCCGACTGACAGGCTGCTGCCCCCAGCAACAGCGATTCGGCCGCGATACTGTGGCGCCCCAGGTAGTGCAGGGTGGGGCGGATCACATACTGGCAGAGATCGTTCGCGGCGATTCCCATGACATCCTCGTCATCAATGACCGGCGGGGCTGGGCGTCTTGGCAGCTTCTGATGATTATCCTCGGCCCCGCCGGAAGCGGACTTAGCCGCTCGAATTGAAGTGTAGTGCGATGAATGTGATGTAAAGGACTGTTTTTAAATTGTTTAGTCGGCGCCGCTTTCCTTCATATTCCTTCTGGCGATTAGATGCTCGGCGGTAACTCCGGCATCGCAGCGAGCTTTTCCGCTGCCTCTTCGTGGCCCTTTTCCGCCGCCTTCCGGTACCAGGAGCGCGCCTGCGCGGGGTTCTTCGCCACGCCGCGGCCCTTGGCGTAGCTCTCCGCTACCTGGAACTCGGCGTCCACATCCCCTTGCTCGGCCGACTGCAGGTAAAGGGCGAAAGCCTTCTTGTAGCTGCGGGTCACGCCGGTGCCGTTCTCGTACATGATTGCCAGGTTGAACTGGGCGTCCTTGTCGCCCTGGTCGACGGCTTTCTGATACCAGTACACCGCCTTGGCCGAGTCCTGCTCGACGCCGTCGCCGTTGTCGTAGGCGTTACCCAGGTTGTACTGGGCACAGGCATGGCCCTGCCTGGCGGCCTTTTCGTACCAGTAGGCGGCCTTCTCATAGTCCTGGTCGTACTCGTCGCTACCGGAGTCGTATTCCAGGCCGAGCGTGTACTGCGCACTGGCGTGGCCAGCCTTGGCGGCTTTCACCAGGTCGTCGCCATAGAGGTCGGACCACTGGTCCTGGATTTCACAGGGGGTGGCTTCGAGCTCGGTGGCGTAGGCCGGGGCAATGCTGCACAGGCCAAGCAGCAGGCTGGCGAGCAGGGTCTGGTGGATGCGCGAGGGCATGGGGGATCACTCCTTTGAAGATTGGGCACGAGTCTGACGGATGCCCTTACACCTATCCATGAGAACGGAAGACGCTGGTGTGACGCGTCTTCCGCTTTTATTGCCGGAAGTGGGCAATCAGTCGCCTGTTGCCACCGGGCGCCGCGCATCGGTGATCCATTCACTCCAGGAGCCCGCATACAAGCGACCCAGCGGGTAGCCAGCCAGGCTCAGTGCGAACAGGTTGTGGCAGGCGGTGACGCCGGAGCCGCAGTAGGCCACCAGATCCTCGGCCGGGCGGCCGCGCAGCAGCCCGGCGAAGCGCTGGTGCAGGTGCTCGGGGCGCAGGAAACGGCCGTCATTGCCCAGGTTGTCGGTGAAGGCCGCGCACTGGGCGCCGGGAATGTGCCCGGCCACCGGATCGATGGGCTCCACCTCGCCACGGAAGCGCGGCAGGCCGCGGGCGTCGATCAGCGGCAGCTCGGCGTCGCCGAGTTTGCTGGCCAGTTCGCTGGCACTGATCAACAGGCTGTTGTCCGGCTGGCCCTCGAAGTCGCCGGGTCGCACCGGCGTTTCGGCGGTAGTCAGGCGCTGGCCGGCGTTGCGCCAGGCACTCAGGCCGCCATCGAGCAGATAGACGCCCTCGCTCTTGCCCAGCCACAGCAATAGCCACCAGGCGCGGGCGGCGAAGGCGCCGGGGCCATCGTCATACAGCACCACTTCGCTGTCGGCATTCAGCCCCCAGCCACGCAGCTTCTCCAGCAGGTGCTGCGGGTCAGGCAACGGATGGCGGCCCGTTACACCCGGCCGCACCGGGGCGGAGAGGTCGCGGTTGAGATCGGCGAAATGCGCGCCGGGAATATGATTCTCCTGGTAGCTGCGTGCGCCGTAGGCCGGGTCTTCGAGGGCGAAGCGGCAGTCGAGGAGGACGAGGTTCGGGTCATCGAGGCGGGCGGCCAGTTGCTCGGGCGTGAGCAGGCGGGCTTGGGTCATGGGCGCGTTCCTGTGTCGTGACGGGGCCGAAACGCATCATAAGGCTTGTATGAAGAAAAGTTGGTGGGGAGTTGGCGAACATGCTCAACCTGCAATCGGCGCCGCGCAAGGCCGGCCCGCTGCGAGTCGCCCTGGTGGGCCTGGCGACCGTTCTGATCACTCTGGGCTACAGCGTCCGGGTCCTGCTGCTGGGGGCCATCGGCCGGCTTCGTCGCGCCAAGGTCGACGGCTTCACACGCGACTGGTCCGCCAGCCTGTTGAGCCTGACCGGTGCGCGCCTGAGCCGCCACGGTGAGGTACCGGACTTCGGCGATGGCCGTCGTTACATGATCCTCTGCACCCATTCCAGCTTCTACGACATCCCGGCGATCTTCGTGACCATGCCCGGCTCGATCCGCATGCTGGCCAAGCGTGAGCTGTTTGCCGTGCCGGTATGGGGCGCGGCCATGCGGGCGGCGGAGTTTCCCTCCATCGACCGGCACAACCGCCACCAGGCCGTGGCGGACCTCGCCAGGGCGCGCGCGATGATGGAGAGCGGTATCGTGCTCTGGGCTGCGCCGGAGGGCACGCGTTCCAAGGATGGCAAGCTGCAGCCATTCAAGAAGGGCTGCTTCCGCCTGGCGCAGCAGACCGACGCGATCATTGTCCCGGTGGCGATTCGCGGCATTCAGCAATTGCTCCCGGCTGGCGGCCTGAAGCTGAATCTTGGCATGCCGGTGGAAGTGCATGTCGGCGCACCGATCGACTCCACCCGGTTCACCGAGCATGGCGTCGATGCGCTGATGAGCGAGGTGCGCGAGCGCATGCTGGAGTTGCTGGAGCCCTCCACCGTGCCCGTACCGGCGCCTGCCCTTAAGGAGCAGACGCCGGCCTGAGGCGTCAGTGAATCTGGAGCCTTCAGCGGATGGGCAGCCGTCCGATACGATCGTTCTCCAGGCTGCCCAGGTACAGCACACCGTTCACCGGCTTGGCCGAGGTCACCATGCGCAGGTGCTGGCCGCTGGTGTCATGCAGGCTGCGCAGGATCTCGCCCTTCTCGTTCACCTGGATCACGAGGCCATAGGGCACCGGCTTGGGCAGGACCGCGCGCGGCAGCTTGGTGAGCTGGCGTTTCAGCCAGGGCATCTGCTGGATCACATCGGCGTCTGCCTTGCGCGGCGAGGGCAGTGCAACCCAGAAGGTGCCGCTGCGGTCGCTGGCGAGGTTGTCCGGCAGGCCCGGCAGGTTGTCGATGAACACGTCGTGTTGTCCGGCCTTTTCGCCCTTGAGCCAGTAACGCGTGATGCGGTAGCGGTAGGTCTCGTTGACCAGGACGAAGTCCTCGTGCTGCGACAGCGCCACGCCGTTGGCGAAGTACAGGTCCTTGAGCAGCGTCTCGGTCTTGCCGGTGGCCGGGTCGTAGCGCAGCAGGCGGCCGTGGGGGCGGGCTTCGAGCAGGTCGAGGATGTAGTCGGGCTGATGGAAGCGGCTGGAGGCGTCGCTGAAATAGATGCGCCCGTCGCTGGCGATGTCCAGGTCATCGGTAAAGGCGAAGGGCACGCCGTCGGCCGAGTCGGTCAGTACGCGGATCTTGCCCTGCGGATCGATCTGAAGCAGGCCTTTCCAGGCATCGGCGACGATCAGGTTTCCGGCCTGGTCGAATGCCAGCCCGAGCGGGCGTCCGCCGGTTTCGACGAAGGTTTGCGCCTTGCCGTCGGCGCCGATGCGCACGATGCGTCCGTCGTCCAGGCCGGCAAACACCTGGCCCTGGCTGTCCACGGCGGTGTCTTCGGGGCCGACGATCTGGCCCTGGGCAAGCAGTTCGGCCTTCATCAGCGTGTCGTTGGGTTCCATCACGCCGGTCATCGGCGGCGCCTTGGGCGGCGTCCAGGCCAGCGGATCGATGGGGCTGGGCGTGAAGGCCAGGTAAACGGCGAGGGCGGCGACCAGCAGGACGACCAACCCGAGAAGCTTCTTCATGTAAAGCTGCCTTATTGTTGTTGTGAGCGGGGCAAAGCGTAGAGACCGCTGGCCGATCGTCACACACCGATGGCCGAGTGGAATGCTCGCACATCATGCATCTCTATATACTGCGCGCACCGAAACGAAGGAGATGTTCGTGACCGCCCTCGATATACAGTGGATTCGCGACGATACCACCCTGGAACGCAAGTGCCAGGACTGGAAAGAACTGCCGTACCTCGCGCTCGATACCGAGTTCATGCGTGTCGATACCTTCTACCCGGAAGCCGGGCTGGTGCAGGTGGGTGACGGCAGCGGCGTGTGGCTGATCGACCCGCTGCTGATCCGCGACTGGTCGCCGTTTGCCGCGTTGCTCGAATCGCCGCTGGTGGTCAAGGTGTTCCATGCCTGCGGCGAAGACCTGGAAGTATTCCAGCGCCTGACCGGCAGCCTGCCGCAGCCGCTGTTCGATACCCAGTTGGCCGCCGCCTACCTGGGCATGCCGCACTCCATGGGCTACTCCAAACTGGTGCTGGAAATCCTCGGCCTCGACCTGCCCAAGGATGAAACCCGCTCCGACTGGTTGCAGCGCCCGTTGACCGACATGCAGGTGCGTTACGCCGCCGAGGACGTGCAGCACCTGGCCGAGGTCTACGTGAAACTGGCGCCGCGCCTGAGCGACGAGAAATTGCAGTGGCTGCTGGCCGATGGTGCCGACCTCACTCAGAACCAGAGCCGCGTCAGCGATCCGCAGCAGGCTTACCTCGACGTCAAGTTGGCGTGGAAGCTCAATCCCCAGCAACTGGCCGTGCTGCGCGAACTGTGTGTCTGGCGCGAGGAGCAGGCGCGGTTGCGCAACAAGCCGCGCAACCATGTGCTGCGCGAGCATACCCTGTGGCCGCTGTCGCGCTTCCAGCCTGGCGACAAGGTTGCACTGGCACGCATCGACGACATGCACCCACGTACGGTGCGCCAGGACGGCGACACCCTGATCGCCTTGATCGCCCATGCAGCGAAGCTGCCAGAGGCAGAACGCCCGCAGCCCCTGCCCGAGCCGCTGCCGCGCGAGATCGCCCCGGTGCTGAAGAAGCTGCGCGAAGTCGGCCAGAAGGAAGCCGAGCGCCTGGACATGGCGCCCGAGCTGATGCTGCGCAAGAAGATTCTCGAGGCCCTGCTCAAGACCGGTTGGCCCAATGGCCCCTATCAACTGCCCGATTCGCTGCAAGGCTGGCGCCGCGAGCTGATGGGGCAGGCCCTGCTGGACAGCCTGGCTGCCCCGACTGCCGAATAACGCGGCCCATCCCATCACGCAGAAAGAACCGACATGAAACGCATCTGCTCCATCTACAAGAGTCCGCGCAAGAACGAGATGTACCTGTACGTCGACAAGCGCGAAGCCCTAAGCCGCGTTCCCGAGGCGCTGCTGGCGGCCTTTGGCGTGCCGAAGCACGCCTTCGACCTGGTCCTGAGTCCCGAGCGCCAGCTGGCTCGCGAAGACATCAACGTGGTGCTGGAAAACATCGAGAAACAAGGTTTCCACCTGCAGATGCCACCGGCCGAAGACGAGTACATCGAGCACCTGCCCGAAGAGCTGCTGCGGCGAAACGATCCAGTCTGATCCCGACTGGCTCGTCACTGCGCTCAGGCCGCGGATTTGCCCAGTGCTGGCACTGTGCAAGTTCGCGGCTTGAGCGCATTATGCGCGGAGAATAGGGTTCAACGGAGCGGAACGCTTGGTCTTTGGCTGTGTCTATAGCCGCCTGACTTCCCTAGAACTGACCACGTTTTATCCCAGGGAAGCTCCCTTGAAGCGAGTCCAGATGCGCCAGCCGGAAATGCACCACCGCTCGAAGCGAAAGGCCTGACCATGCGCCTGCTCGTACTCGATCGCGAACACTCCCTTTACGCCGCCCTGCTGATGGCGGCCGAACCCCGGTTGACGGTGATCTCCGGCAACAACCCCGATGGCCTGGTGGAAGCGGCGGCGGAGTGCCCGGTATGGCTCGGCGAGCCAACCCTGGCCGCGCAGCTGTTGCGCCACGGCGTGCACCCGGTGTGGATCCAGTCCAGCTGGGCGGGCATCACCCCGCTGCTGGCCGACGACTTGCCCAAGGACTACGCGCTGACCCGCGCCGTCGGCATCTTCGGCCAGGTCATGACCGAATACCTGCTCACCTACATGCTTGCCCACGAGCGCCAGTTCCTTGGTCGCCTGGCCAGCCAGGTCGGCGTGCAGTGGGACGACCGCTCGCCGGGCAGCCTGAGCGGCCGGCAGATCCTCATCGTCGGCACGGGCGAGATCGGCCAGGCCGTAGCGCATATGCTCGCGCCGTTCGGCGTCGAACTGGTCGGCGTGGCGAAGAACCCGCGCGCGCTGGTGCCCTTTGGCCGCATGGGCGGGCTGGATGACCTGCCGCGTCTGGCCGAGACCGCCGACTACGTGATCAACCTGTTGCCCGATACGCCGGAAACCGCCGATATCTACAACCTGGCGCTGTTCCAGCGGATGAAGCCCACCGCGCTGTTCCTCAACGCCGGGCGCGGCACTTCGGTGGTGGACGAGGACCTTGTCGCGGCGCTGGAAGCCAACCAACTGGCCGGCGCAGTGATCGATGTCTGCCGCCAGGAACCGTTGCCGACGTCGCACCCGTTCTGGCACACGCCGCGCCTGTTGCTGACTGGCCATACGGCGGCGCCGACCCTACCGGGCCTGCTCATCGAGCTGTTCCGCGACAACCTGACCCGCTTCTGGGCGGGACAGGCCATGCGTGGCGAGGTGGATTTCTCCCGCGGTTACTGATCGCTGTCGCACCGATGACATAAAAAAGGCCCCGATCGGGGCCTTTTCTTTTGTTCTGCTGTAGGGCGGAAAGTCCGGCGCTGGGCGTCAGAGCGAGAAATCGCCCTCGGCCACGATCTCCGCCAGCGGGCGGCGAGCATTGGGCACTTCGCGGGCTTGCAGGCTCTCGGAGAGGATCGACTTGTCGCCGAGCTTGCCGATGGCGATCACTGCGTGGATCTCATGATCCGCCGGGACTTTCAATTCGGTGCGCGCCAGCTCGCGGTCGAAGCCGGCCATGCCGTGGGTGTGCCAGCCAGCCAGGCTCGCCTGCAGGGCGAGGAAGCCCCAGGCGGAGCCGGTGTCGAAGCTGTGCCACAGGGCCGGTTTTTCTTCGCTGGAGCCGGGCGGGGCGAAGGTGGTCTTGGACAGAACGACGACCAGCGCCGAGGCGTGCTGCGCCCAGCCACGATTGAACTCGCCCAGCAGGTTCAGGTAGCGCTGCCAGTTCGGCGTGTCGCGCCGGGCGAAGAGGAAGCGCCAGGGCTGCGAGTTGAAAGAGGACGGTGCCCAGCGCGCGGCCTCGATGAAGCTCAGCAGGGTCTCCTGGGGAATGGCTTCGCCGTTGAAGGCGCGGGGCGACCAGCGATTGATGAATTGCGGGTCGATGGGGTGCTCGGAAACGCGAGGGTTGGCGCTCATGGTGGCTCCTTGAAGGGCGTGGAATCTGCCGATGGTGCCGTGGTCGGCCGGGCATCGCGGTGGGATCGGGCGGCGCGGCTGCGGGAAGCGGCTGGCGAGTCCTGCCTGATGTGTCGGCGGACCGGGCCCGTGGGGCGATCAAACTAACCAGCACGGCCCGCTCTGGCAAGTCTCGCGCGGTCAATGGTCGCCTGCGCTTGGCCTGCGAGCGCGGCGGGCTTAGACTTTGCGCCCCGTGAAATTGCCCCTGTACAAAAAATGGCCGCCAAAGTAGAGCCCTTCTGGAAACGCAAGACCCTTGACCAGCTCGACCAGGAAGAGTGGGAGTCGCTGTGCGACGGCTGCGGCCTGTGCTGCCTGCAGAAACTGGAGGACGAGGACGACGGCACCGTCTACTACACGCGCATCGCCTGCAAGCTGCTGGACCTGAAGACCTGCCGCTGCACCGACTACGCCAATCGCCGTGCCAGCGTGCCCGACTGCATCCAGCTCACCCCGGCCCAGGCTGATGAGTTCCAGTGGCTGCCGCCGACCTGCGGCTACCGCCTGGTAGCCGAGGGCAAGGACCTGCCGCTGTGGCACCACCTTGTCTGCGGTGATCCGGAGGCGGTGCACCATGAGCGCATCTCGCAGTCCGGCCGCATGCTTGCAGAGGGTTCGGTGCCCGAGGACGACTGGGAAGAACACCTGATCTTCCGCGCCGGCTGAGTCAGCCCGGTGTGGGTGTACGCAACCAGTAGCAGGCTTCCTCACCGGTCAGTGGAGCCTCGCCATCCGGCAGGTCCACGCGCTTTTCCCAGAGCGGAAACCAGCGCTCGTCCTTCTCGTCGTCGATGGTCGCCGGGCGCACCTGCGCGCGGAAGCGCCGCTCGCACGCGCCCCATTGCACGAAGTTGACCTGCGCCTCGATCAGGCTGACGGCATTGGCGCCGCCGCGTGCGTCGGGGAAGCAGAGTTGCAGGTGATCGTCTTCCCAGAAGCAGATCTCGCAGATTTCGTACGACCCCGGAGGGTCGCCGAAACTGAAGTAGCCGCAGCACGGGCAGGTGTAGAGCATCAGGCGTTGCCTTCGATGCCCAGCACCTTGAACAGGAAGGCGTATTCCAGCGCTACGTCCTTCAGGCCCTGATAGCGGCCGCTCATGCCGCCGTGGCCGGCGCCCAGGTCGGTCTTGAGGAGCAGCAGGCGGTCGTCGGTCTTGCTGACGCGCAGCTTGGCTACCCACTTGGCGGCTTCCCAGTACTGCACGCGGCTGTCGTTGTAGCCGGCCACCACCAGCAGGGCGGGGTAGTCCTGGGCGCTGACGTTCTCGTAGGGCGCGTAGGCCTTGATCCGTGCGTAGACCTCCGGCTCCTGCGGGTTGCCCCATTCGTCGTACTCGGTGACGGTCAGCGGCAGGTCGGGGTTGAGCATGCTGTTGAGCACATCGACGAAGGGCACTTCGGCGATGGCCGCGGCGAACAGCTGCGGGCGCTGGTTGAGTACCGCGCCGATCAAGCCGCCAACGCGCGCACCCAGCGGGCCCGCGGGCCCTGCCGCCGCTGATGGCCAGTTGCGCCGGGGTGCTGTAGCCGTGGTCCAGCAGATGTTCGGCGCAGGCGATGAAGTCGCTGAAGGTGTTCTGCTTGTGCGCCAGCTTGCCGGCGCGGTACCAGGCTTCGCCCAGCTCGCCGCCGCCGCGTACGTGGGCGATGGCGAAGACGAAGCCACGCTCCAGCAGGCTCAGGCGGGCGTGGGAGAACCAGGGGTCGAGGCTCTCGCCATAGGCGCCGTAGCCATAGAGATAGAGCGGGGCGGGCTTGCCGCGGGCGACGTCTTCCAGCACGTCGCGGCGGCCGACCAGGCTGATCGGCACCTGTACGCCGTCAGCGGCGTCGGCCCAGAGGCGGCGGCTTTCGTAGGCGTCGGCGTCGAATGGGCCTTCTACCGGCGTTTCCTTCAGAACCTTTTGCTCTCCGCTTGAAAGATTCAACTGACGGATCTGCGCCGGTCGGTTGAGGGCCTCGTAGCGCAGGCGGATCGTGGCGCTGTCGAACTCCAGGCTGTCCTGCACGTACAGGTTATAGGCGGCGTCCGGCAGGTCCACCCGGTGCGCCGGTTGTCCATGGGGATGGACTTCGACGATCGGCAGGCCGCCTTCGCGCAGGCTCAGGGTGAGTGCGCTGGCGTTCAGGGTGAGGCCTTCCAGCATCACGTCGTCACGGTGCGCCACCAGCTCCTGCCAGTGGGCGCGGGTGGGTTGCGTCTCGCTGGCGTGGTAGAGGGCGAAGTTGATGCCGGCCTGGTTGCTGCGGATCATCCAGGCCCAGTCGCCGTTCAGGCGACCGTGGTCCGGGTAGTACTCGTGGTCTTCCTCCCGTGGTGCCAGGCAGACGAACTCGCCCTTGGGCGTATTGGCATCCAGTACCCAGGCTTCACTGGTGGTCTTGCTGTTGAGCAGCAGGATCAGCTGGCGTTCGGAACTGGCGCGGTAGCAGTTGAGGAAGAAGCGCCCGTCGGGCTCCTCGAAGATCAGCTGCGCGCCGCTCTCGCCCAGGCTGTGGCGGTAGAGCTTGTGCGGGCGGTGGGTGTCATCCAGCTCACCGAAGAACAGGGTGCGGTTGTCGTTGGCCCAGGTCAGGCTGCCATCGCAGTCCTCGAAGGGCAGGGTGGTGACGCTGCCGTCAGCCAGTTCCTTTACGTACAGGGTGTAGATCTCGTCGCCGCTGGTATCCAGGCTGTAGGCCAGCTTCGAATGATCGGGGCTGATGCTGAAGGCGCCCACGGACAGGAAGCCATCGCCCGCCAGGGCGTTGGGGTCCAGCAGCAGCTCTTCGGCGCTCGCGTCGACGGTGAGCGAGCCGTCGGCCGGGCGGGGGCTGCGGTAGTGGCGCGGGTACTCGTCGCCGGCAGTGGTGCGCTGGTAGTAGAGCCAGGGGCCCCAGGGCGTGGGCAGCGACAGGTCGGTTTCGCGGATGCGGCCCTTGATCTCCTGGAACAGGGTTTCGCGCAGTTTCGTCTGAGGAAGAAGCTGATCTTCCAGGTAGGCATTTTCTGCTTTCAGGTAGTCGAGGACGTCCTCGGCGTCACGGTTTTCCAGCCAGGCATACGGATCGGCGGCGGCTTCGCGGCGGGCGATGGGGGGCTGGCGGTCGGTCATGGTGGCTCCTCGGGACGGCATGGGGGACGCCCGGATGCGCACCCATGGGGAAAAGCGGCTATCATACGCACCCCTCTGTCGACACCGCACGCACGCGCATGAACGAACACGATTACACGCTTGCCTGGGGCGCCTATATCGCCGCCGGCCTTGGCCTGACCCTGGTCTGGTTCCTGATGACCGGCTGGATGTGGCGCTGGCTGCGCGAGCCGCTGCGGGGGATCGTCATCGTCCTGCTGTTCACCCCGACCCCGGTGGACCCGGCGAACAACCTGTACGCTCCGGCTATCGCGATCACCGCGCTGGACGTGGTGTTCAAGGTTGGCAACAACGCCTGGCGCGCCGTCTCCGACCTTGCCCTGGTGCTGCTGGCGGCATTCGGTGTGTACCTGCTGTTCGTGCTCATCCGCTGGCCGCTGGAGCGCTCGCTGAAGAAGCGCCGCCAGGAAAAGGTCGACGAAGACGAGCCGACCCTGCGCCAGCTGATGCAACCGCAGCTGATGCCCGACGTTGACAGCCACACCGACGATCACGGCGAGCGCCGCATGCGGATCGAACCGCGCCTGTAGTCCGGCCTTGCGTACTGCCCCGCACGCGTCCAGCATGAACTGAACGGCCTTTCGAGGAGTTCCCATGGACTGCGTGTTCTGCGCCATCGCGGCCGGTCGCGTGCCGGCCCGTACCCTCTACGAAGACGACCATTTCATCGTGCTGCTGGACATCTATCCGCTGCGCCCCGCGCACCTGCTGCTGGTCGCCCGCGAGCACGCGGCCTTCCTGCACCAGCTCTCCGAGGCTGCGCAGCAGGACCTGATCCCGTTGGCCGAACGCATGGAGCGGGTGCTGCGTCGCGCCGGCTACGGGCGAGTCGGCATCAACCTGCTGGTCAACGACGGCCCCGCGGCCAACCAGCACGTCGCACATTTTCATCTGCACCTTATCCCGCGTGAGTTGAACGACCTGCCAGCCCTGCTGCTGCGCGCGCTGACGCGGTTCCTGCCACTGGGGCGGAAAAGGATGCAGAATCGCCTGGAACGCGAGCTGCATCAGCTGCGCGAGGCACTGATGGAGGAGAACTGATTCATGTGCGAGTTGCTCGGCATGAGCGCCAACGTCCCGACGGACATCGTCTTCAGCTTCACCGGGCTGATGCAGCGCGGCGGCGGCACAGGCCCGCACCGTGACGGCTGGGGCATCGCCTTTTATGAGGGGCGCGGTGTGCGGCTGTTCCAGGACCCGTCCGCCAGCGTCGACTCGGAAGTCGCGCGGCTGGTGCAGCGCTACCCGATCAAGAGCGAAGCGGTGATCGGCCACATCCGCCAGGCCAACGTCGGCAAGGTCTGCCTGGCCAACACCCATCCGTTCGTGCGCGAGATGGGCGGCCGCTACTGGACCTTTGCCCACAACGGCCAGCTCGCCGACTTCCATCCCGAACCCGGTCTCTACCGCGCGGTGGGCGACACCGACAGCGAAGCGGCCTTCTGCGACCTGCTCAACCGCGTGCGGCGTGCCTTTCCCGAGCCCGTACCGGTGGAGGTGCTGCTGCCCACGCTGGTGACTGCCTGCGCGTCCTATCGCGAGAAGGGGGTGTTCAACTGCCTGCTCAGTGACGGTGACTGGCTGTTCACCTTCTGTTCCACCAAGCTGGCGTGGATCACCCGCCGTGCGCCCTTCGGGCCTGCGCGCCTGAAGGACGCCGATGTCACCGTGGACTTCCAGTCGGAAACCACACCCAACGACGTGGTCACGGTGATCGCCACCGAGCCGCTGACCGACAACGAGAATTGGACCCTGATGCAGGGCGGCGAGTGGATGCTCTGGTGGCGTGGCGAGATCGTCACCCAGGGGCGCATCTGAGCGGGACGTGAAGCATTCCCGGAACGTGGACGCGGCAAGCGGGAGAATCCCGCGTTGCCTTGCACATCATAAGAACGAAAGGGGGAAAGAATGCTGCGCAGCTATGTACGCATGGTGCTGTTCGCACTGGGTCTGATGGTCGCGGTCCAGATTCCGGGTTTCATCAAGGACTACGCGCAACGCGTCGATGCCCACCGCATCGAGGCAACGCAGGCGCTGCAAGGCTTCAAGGACACCTCGGGGCAGTTCTTCAAGGGCGACCTGAGCGCCCTGGTGGCGCATTACCGCGGCAGCGCCGACCCGGTATTCCAGCGCGACGCCGACAATATCGAGCGGTTGATGCGTCGCGCCCAGTTGTTCGACAACGAATGGCAGGCGTTGCAGGGCACCTGGTACCAGCGCGCACTGCACATGCTCACCTCGCCGAATCACGAACTGCTGCAGGAAACCTACGAGAACTACCGCTACCAGGTGATGCTGGAGCCCGAGGCAATTGGCTGGGCGCTGGCCGGTGGTCTGTTGCTGGCATGGATCGCCGAGGTACTGATGGCCTCGGTGGCGGCGCTGGTCGGCCTGGGGGACAACCGGCGCGCTTCGCGGCGGCATTGGAACTGAGCGACATCACCTGGCGGCGGGCCACTCATCAGGATCGCCCCCCGGTCGCCACCACTGGCTCGCGGGGTTTGGCCAAGACGGCCGGAGGGCGATGCTAGGCAAGGCTCAGCCCTGGCTGGTGCTGCCGCCCCATTCGAGGAAGCGGACCTTGTGGGTCTGGCCTTCGTGATCCTGGTAGACCATGTACGCCGGCACGATGCCGACCTTGCCGGAGTTGTCGGTGCGGTGCAGGACCTTGTCGACGTCCAGGGACATGCCGTAGTGGTATTCGGTGACCGGCAGGTCGGCGCCGGGGTTCTTGATTGCGTCCTGGGCAAAAGCCATCGGGGCGAGGCTGGAGATGACAGCCGACACGACAGAGGCAAGCTTCATTCTTTATTTCCTCGGTGAAGGACCCGGTCAGGGATCCTTGAGTGGGATGGAAAGCCCCACCGGGGAGCACTGGCATCGATGATGTCTGTCCTGGGGTCCAGACAGGACAGGGGACGATGCTGCAGGCGTCCATCAGGTGGCGGGGCACGGGAGTGATATTCCGCCTCCGCACGCCCGCCGGGAAATTGATGTGCTTGCTAATGAAAATTGATGAAGGTGATGTGGCGCTCTGTCGCAGGCCTGCCCGCAAACTGGCGCGCTAGGGCTGCCAGTCGCGCCAGTGCTCGCAGTCGCCGCGGCACTGGCCGGGGCAGGCGCAACCGGTGCGGCTGCGCCCGGTGGCCTTTTCCATGCGCCGGGCCACTTCCTCGTCATCGGCGAAGGGCAGCATGCTGGCCTCCTCGATACCGCGCTGGCGGTGCGCCCGCAGGCTCCAGCCGACGCCGAAATACAGTGCCAGCAGGCCGCCCAGCCCCAGCCAAAGTGTCATCTCAGGCCATCCGCTCGGCGACACGCATCGCCTCGGGGCGCGCCTGGCGCACGGTGACCCAGGTATTCCAGGCCATCAGCAGCATGCCGCTGAGGAACATCAGCCCACCGGTCATGCGCACCACGAAGCCGGGGTGGCTGGCCTGCAGCGCTTCGACGAAGGAGTAGGTGAGCGTGCCGTCGGCGTTCACCGCCCGCCACATCAGGCCCTGGGTGATGCCGTTGACCCACATCGAGGCGATGTAGAGCACCGTGCCGATGGTGGCCAGCCAGAAGTGAGCGTTGATCAGACCGATGCTGTGCATCTGTTCGCGACCGAAGACCTTGGGAATCAGGTGATAGAGCGAGCCGATGGAAATCATCGCTACCCAGCCCAGCGCGCCGGCATGGACGTGGCCGATGGTCCAGTCAGTGTAGTGAGACAGGGCGTTGACGGTCTTGATCGCCATCATGGGGCCCTCGAAGGTCGACATCCCATAGAACGCCAGGGAAACCACGAGGAAGCGCAGGATCGGGTCGGTGCGCAACTTATGCCAGGCGCCAGAGAGGGTCATCATGCCGTTGATCATCCCGCCCCAGCTCGGCGCCAGGAGGATCAGCGACATCACCATGCCCAGGCTCTGCGCCCAGTCGGGCAGGGCGGTGTAGTGCAGGTGGTGCGGGCCGGCCCAGATATAGAGAGTGATCAGCGCCCAGAAGTGCACGATGGACAGTCGGTAGGAATACACCGGGCGTCCGGCCTGCTTGGGCACGAAGTAGTACATCATCCCGAGGAAGCCGGTGGTGAGGAAGAAGCCCACCGCGTTGTGCCCGTACCACCACTGCACCATGGCGTCGGTGGCGCCGGAGTAGACCGGGTAGGACTTGAACCAGTCCACCGGAATGGCCAGGTGGTTGACGATGTGCAGCATCGCCGTGACCAGGATGAAGGCGGCGAAGAACCAGTTGCCCACATAGATGTGCGGCGTCTTGCGCTTCATCAGCGTGCCGAAGAACACCACCGCGTAGGCGACCCAGACGATGGCCATCCACACGGCGCCGGTGAATTCGATCTCGGCGTATTCCTTGGTGGTCGTGTAGCCCAGCGGCAGGCTGATCATCATCACCACGATCAGCGCCTGCCAGCCCCAGAAGGTAAAGGCCGCGAGGCTGTCGGAAAACAGCCGCGTCTGGCAGGTGCGCTGCACCGTGTAGTAGCTGGTGGCGAACAGCGCGCAACCGCCGAAGGCGAAGATCACCAGGCTGGTGTGCAGCGGGCGCAGGCGCCCGAAACTGGTCCATGGCAGGTCCAGGTTCAGTTGCGGCCAGACCAGTTGGGAGGCGATCAGTACCCCCATGGCCATGCCGACGACGCCCCAGACCACCGTCATGATGGCGAATTGGCGAACCACCTTGTAGTTGTACGCCTGCTCCGTGCTTCTCGAGTTCATGCTGGATTCCCGCTTGTGACAGAACGTCCGGGCGCACCCCTGGAGGAAAACCAGGGCGCTCCGGTGAGCGGGCAATCTAGAAAAATGCGGGCGGGGGAAACAGATTCAGATGGGCCGCTCAAATGCGTATCAGCGGCCCGGCGCGCGGATTCAGGCGATGTCCATGCGCCCTGCGAGGAAATGCCGCAGGCGTTCCTGCAGGTAACCCACCGCCTGTTCCTCGGCGAGATATTCGCTGACGCGCATCAGCCGCCAGTACTGGCCTTCATCGCCGAAACGGATGGCCTCGAACTCGTTCTGTTGCAGCCGCGCCACCAGGAACCAGGCCCAGGGCGCGGGGCCGTGCGTAGCAGGGTAGCGGCGCTGCCATTCGATGCGTTGCTCGCCCAGGCGTAGGCCAAACTCTTCTTCCAACTCGCGCAGCGCGCATTGCGCCGGGGTCTCGTCGCCCTCGCGGCCGCCGCCAGGAAAGTCCCAGCAATCGGGGTAGGGGATTCCCGGCTTGTCGTCGCGCTTGTAGACCACCAGTTGGCCCCCATGGAACAGCGCCAGCTTGGCCCCGGTGAAGTCGTCTTCGCGCTGCATGGCTTCATTCCCCTGTAAGTCGACTAGTCTTTCCCGACTGCGGGCGGTGCTTTGCCGCGCACAAGCGCGTATGATGCGCGACCTTTTTCTTCGTTGCACGACACACCGGGAGGTGCCGAGATGAACGACCAGCACGAAAACACCGAACTGACCCCCGCTCCGGAAGGCGAAAAGCTGCAGAAGGTCCTGGCCCGCATGGGCGTGGGCTCGCGCCGCGACGTCGAGGCCTGGATCGAGGAAGGCCGGGTCAAGGTCAATGGCGCCGTCGCCACCCTTGGCCAGCGCGTGGGTGACCGCGATGCCATCGCCGTCGATGACCGCCTGCTCAAGCGCGAGAAGATCGAAGAGCATGTGCGCCGCGTCCTGATCTACAACAAGCCCGAAGGCGAAGTCTGCACCCGCGACGATCCGGAAGGCCGTCCGACCGTGTTCGACCGCCTGCCGCGCCTGCGCAGCGGCCGCTGGATCAACGTCGGCCGTCTGGACATCAACACCACCGGCCTGCTGATGTTCACCACCGACGGCGAGCTGGCCAACCGCCTGATGCACCCGTCCTACGAGATGGACCGCGAGTACGCCGTACGCGTGCGCGGTGAAGTCGACGAAGAGATGATCGAACGCCTGAAAGCCGGCGTGATGCTCGAAGACGGCCCCGCCAAGTTCAGCGACATCCAGGAGGCGCCTGGCGGCGAAGGCTTCAACCACTGGTACCACGTGGTGGTGATGGAAGGCCGTAACCGCGAAGTTCGTCGTCTGTGGGAATCCCAGGGCGTGATCGTCAGCCGCCTGAAGCGCGTGCGCTTCGGACCGGTGTTCCTGACCTCCGAACTGACCATGGGCCGCTACCGCGAAATGGGCCAGCGCGAGCTGGACATCCTCAGCGAGGAGGTCGGCCTGACCCCGGTCGCCCTGCCGGCCGTTTCCACCAAGACCAAGGAAAAGGTCGAGCGCCAGGAGCGCAAGCTCGGCAAGAAGCTCGCGCCCAGCGAGCGTCCGGGCCGTGGTTCGCGCACCCGCACCGAGCGCGCCGAAGGCGAGCGTCCGCAGCGTGCTCCGCGCCCGGCGGCTGGCGAGCGTCCGGCTCGTGGTCCGCGTGATTCCGACGAGCGTCCGTCTCGTGCCCCGCGCGATGCCGGTGATCGTCCTGCCCGTAGCCCGCGTGGCGATTCCGCTGACAGCCGCGCTCCGCGCAAGCCGCGTGACGCTGGCAGTGATCGTCCTGCCCGCGCTCCTCGCGATGCCGGTGATCGTCCTGCCCGTGGCCCGCGTAGCGACGCTGGTGAAGGCCGCGCTCCGCGCAAGCCGCGTGACGCTGGCAGTGATCGTCCTGCTCGCGCTCCTCGCGATGCCGGTGATCGTCCGGCCCGTGGCCCGCGTAGCGATGCCGGTGAGAACCGTGCGCCGCGCAAGGCTCCGAGCGATCGTCCGGCGCGCGAAAAAGGCGCCCCGCTGGCCGAGCGTCCCGGCAAGCCGGTGCGCAAGCCGATCGCCAAGCGCCGTCCGCAGGCTGCCGGTGACGGCATGCGTCCGGGCTTCAAGCGCTAAGCGTCAGCGGTAAATGGAAAAGGGCTCCTCGGAGCCCTTTTTCTTGCCTGCGATTTAGCGGAAGTCTTCTGTAGGAGCGAGCTTGCTCGCAAACCCGCTTGACGCCAGAGCTACCGGGAAATCCGTTCGCGAGCAAGCTCGCTCCTACAGGGGAGGGGGCTCTCGCCGGGTCAGCTGGCGCAGGCCAGGCGGTTGCGGCCGTCGCGCTTGGCTTCGTAAAGCGCGCTGTCGGCACGGCGCAGCAGATCATCCACCGACTCGCCGCCATTGAGGGTGGCGCAGCCCAGGCTGATGGACAGCGGCAAGCGTTTGCCGCCGGCGGCCAGGTTCAGCTCCTCCACGGCAGCCCGCAGCCGTTCGCCTACCTGCACGGCGGCGACGCCGGGGGTGTTGGACAGCAGCACGAGGAATTCCTCGCCGCCAAAGCGGAACACCATGTCGACATTGCGCAGGCTGTTCTTCAGCGCCGTTGCCACGGCGCGCAAGGCGTCGTCGCCGACGCTGTGGCCGTGCTCGTCGTTGATCTGCTTGAAGTGGTCCAGGTCGAGCATGAGGATCGACAGCGGCAGCAGGTGGCGCCGGGCTACCTCGACCTCGCGCCCCAGGGTCTGGTCCATGGCAATGCGGTTGCCGGTGCCGGTCAGCGCATCGCGGAGCGCCGATTGCACGGCGGCGCGGTAGAGCAGGGCGTTGCGCAGGGGATAGAGCAGGCAGGCCATCAGCGATTCCAGCTGCGAAAGCTCCACCTCGGAGAAGCGCCGGGCACGACGGAAGCTGATCTCGCCGAGGTATTCGCTGGCGTGGGTCAGGCGGTAGTCGGCACTGTGCCGGGCCGCTTCGCCGAACTCCAGGCGCAGGTCGGCGCCGGCGTGGTAGTACGCCAGGTAGGCCACTGGCAGCAACTGCTGGATCTCGCGGAAGAACACCGCGAGGATGCGGTCAGCCTCCAGGCTCACCTGCAATTGCAGGTTCAGCTGCTGGCGCAGTTCCAGCAGCTCCAGCGGACGCCGCGAGGGTGTGCGGATGTCCTGGCTGGCCGCGCGCTGGAGCTTGGCAGCATCGAAATCGATGGTATTGGAGTGCTTGGGAGGAACCATGGCGGCGACCATTTTTACGGCGTTTGCAGGGACAGAGCGATTTCCGTGCCAGGGCGCGGAAAGGCCTGAAAAGACGCCGTATTGACCGATCGGTGGTGGTCAGGGTTCCCAGTCGGGGAAAGGTTTCGCCAGAAGTCTGGCGAAATAGTGGCACTATGCCGGAGGGGAGAGCGGGGCGGAGCCAGAAAAATGGCGGGAGGCGGCGTGGTTGCTGGGCTGCAGGCCGACGCCGCTGGTACGCCAGTACCGATTGTGCAGGGTCGGACCTCAGTCCTGGGCGTTGAAGGCCTGACCGTTCACGCCCTTGCTGTCCGGACCCATCAGGTACAGGTAGACCGCCATGATGTCTTCGGGCGCCGGGTTGTTGTAAGCGTTCTCGCCCGGGTAGGCATGAGCGCGCATCGCGGTGCGGGTGGCACCCGGGTTGACGCTGTTGGCGCGCACGCGGGTGATGTCCTCGCACTCGTCCGCCAGAACCTGCATCAGACCCTCGGTGGCGAACTTCGACACCGCGTAGGCGCCCCAGTAGGCGCGGCCCTTGCGGCCGACGCTGCTGGAGGTGAAGACCACCGAGGCGTCCTCGGAGAGCTTGAGCAGCGGCAGCAGGGTGTGGGTGAGGCTGAACATGGCGTTGACGTTCACCTGCATGACACGGGTGAAGTTGTCGGTGGAAATCTGCTCGATGGGCGAGCGCAGGCCGAGGATCGAGGCGTTGTGCAGCAGACCGTCGAGCTTGCCGAACTCTTTCTCGATCATGGCCGCCAACTCGTCGTACTGGTGCGGCAGGGTGGTTTCCAGGTTCAGCGGGATGACCACCGGTTCCGGGTGGCCGGCGGCAACGATCAGGTCATAGACCTCGTTGAGGTAGTCCTCGGTCTTGCCCAGCAGCAGCACGGTCGCACCGTGGGCGGCGAAGGCGAGCGAGGCGGCCCGGCCGATGCCGCGGCCGGCGCCGGTCACGAGGATCACGCGGCCCTTGAGCAGGTCGGGGCGGGCGGAATAGTCGAACATGGTTTCTCCTTGGCGGAACCCGTCAGCGCGCTGGCGGGCTCGCGAGGTTCGGTTCAGCAGGAGCAGAGGGCGCGGTCGAGAACCGCCAGCAGGTCGCGGGGATGGTCGACGATGACGTCGGCGCCCCAGTGCGCGGGGTTGTCGTCCGGGTGGATGTAGCCGTAGCGCACGGCGGCGGTCTTGGTCCCGGCGGCGCGGCCGGACTCGATGTCGCGCAGGTCGTCACCGATGAACAGCACCTGCGACGGGTCGATGTTCAGCTGGCTGCAGGCCAGCAGGAGCATTTCCGGGTCCGGCTTGCTGTTCTTCACGTGGTCCGGGCAGACCAGCACCGCGGAGCGCTCGGCCAGGCCCAGCTGCTGCATGATCGGCGCGGCGAAGCGCACCGGCTTGTTGGTCACCACGCCCCAGATCAGGCGGGAGCGCTCGATACTCTCCAGCAGTTCCGCCATGCCCTCGTACGGACGGGTGAAGACGGCGCAATGCTCCTGGTAGCGGTCGAGGAACTCCTGGCGCAGGGTCTCGAAGCCGGGGGCTTCCGGGTCCATGTCGAAGGTCGCGGCGACCATCGCGCGGGCGCCGCCGGAGACCACGTCCTGGATGCGCTGGTCGTCGATCGGCGCGCGACCGTGGGCCTTGAGCATCGCCTGACACACGGCGACGAAGTCCGGCGCGGTGTCCAGCAGGGTGCCGTCCATGTCGAAGAGAACCGCTTTGAGCATGCGATTCACTCCTCCCGCAGGGTCTGGATCATGTAGTTGACGTCGACATCGTTGGCCAGCTTGTAGTGCTTGGTCAGCGGGTTGTAGGTCAGGCCGATGATGTCCTTGACCGCCAGGCCGGCGTCGCGCGACCAGGCACCCAGCTCGGAGGGGCGGATGAACTTCTTGAAGTCATGGGTGCCGCGCGGCAGCAGGCGCATCACGTATTCCGCACCGACGATGGCGAACAGGTAGGCCTTCGGGTTGCGGTTGATGGTGGAGAAGAACACCTGGCCGCCGGGCTTGACCATCTTGTGGCAGGCGCGGATCACCGAGGCCGGGTCGGGCACGTGCTCGAGCATTTCCAGGCAGGTCACTACGTCGAACTGCTCGGGCATTTCCTCGGCCAGCTCTTCGGCGGTGATGCGGCGGTATTCCACCGGCACGCCGGACTCCAGCTGGTGCAGCTGGGCGACTGCCAGGGGCGCTTCGCCCATGTCGATGCCGGTGACGGTAGCGCCGCGCTGGGCCATGGCTTCGCTGAGGATGCCGCCGCCGCAGCCGACGTCGAGGACCTTCTTGCCGGCGAGGCTGACGCGCTCGTCGATCCAGTTGACCCGCAGCGGGTTGATGTCGTGCAGGGGCTTGAACTCGCTTTCGCGGTCCCACCAGCGGTGGGCGAGGGCCTCGAATTTGGCGATCTCGGCGTGGTCGACGTTGCTCATGGTGTCCCTATTGATCAAAAAGCTGGAAACGAAGACTGGCTATGATGCCAGCTTCGTCGAATGGATGGGGCGCGGCATGACAGATTGTCGCAGCGCTGGACCGACGCAGGCGCTGCGACAGGACGGCAGGGGCTCAGGCACCGGCGATCTTGCGTCCCCACTCGCCTGCTACGGCGATCAGGTGCTCTTCGTCCAGGCGGGTGAGCTTGCCGTCATCCAGCAACTGCTTGCCGCCGACCCAGACGTGGCGCACGCAGTCGCGGCCGCTGGCGTAGATCAGCTGGGAAACCGGCTCGTACACCGGCTGCTGGGCCAGTCCGGAAAGGTCGAAGGCTGTGATATCGGCAGCCTTGCCCAGTTCCAGGCTGCCGGTTTCCTGTTCCATGCCCAGTGCGCGGGCGCCATTCAGGGTGGCCATGCGCAGGGCACGGTGGGCGTCCAGCGCGGTGGCCTGGCCGGCCACGGCCTTGGCCAGCAGGGCGGCCGTACGGGTTTCGCCGAGCAGGTCGAGGTCATTGTTGCTGGCCGCGCCGTCGGTGCCGATGGCCACGTTGACTCCGGCCTGCCACAGGCGCTCCACCGGGCAGAAGCCGCTGGCCAGCTTGAGGTTGGATTCGGGGCAGTGCACCACCGAACTGTTGGTCTCCACCAGCATGGCCAGGTCTTCGTCGTTCACCTGGGTCATGTGCACGGCCTGGAAGCGCGGGCCGAGCAGGCCCAGGCGATGCAGGCGGGCCAGCGGGCGTTCGCCGTGCTTCTCCAGCGCCTGCTGGACCTCGAAGGCAGTCTCATGGACGTGCATATGAATGCCGGCGTCCAGTTCCTCGGCAAGCATCAGGATGTTTTCCAGCTTGTCGTCGCTGACCGTGTAGGGCGCGTGCGGGCCGAAGGCGACCTTGATGCGCGGGTGATGCTTGAGGTCGTCGCGCAGTGCCAGGCCCTGGCGGATGGCGTCGTCGGCGTCGCGGGCGCCGGGGACCGGGAAATCCAGTACCGGCACGCTGATCTGCGCGCGAACGCCGGCCTTGTGCACCACCTCGCAGGCCACCTGCGGCAGGAAATACATGTCGGAGAAGCAGGTGATGCCGCCCTTGAGCTGCTCGGCGATTGCCAGTTCCGTGCCATCACGGACGAAGTCCTCGCTGACCCACTTGGCTTCTGCCGGCCAGATGTGCTCCTGCAGCCAGGTCATCAGTGCCAGGTCGTCCGCCAGGCCGCGGAACAGGCTCATCGCCGCATGGCCGTGGGCGTTGATCAGGCCGGGGGAGAGCAGCATGCCCGGCAGTTCGCGGGTTTCCGCCGCCGGATGGCGCAGCGCTTCGGCGCGCGGGGCGAGCAGGGCGATGCGACCGTCGCGGATGCCCAGGCCATGGTCACGCAGGACGATGCCGGCGGGCTCCACGGGGACAATCCAGGTGGGGAAGAGCAGCAGGTCGAGCGGGACTTTGGTGGTGGGCATATGGCGCATCCTGGGCGCGATAATAAAGCGCCCGAGTATAGCCGAGCGCCACCGCCGCAGGCTCGGTATACTCGGCGCTTTTACCCGCCTGCGCGGGAAGATTCCTGGGGGCCGGGAAAGGCCCGCGATTCCATTGAATTGAAGAGGTGTTCCATGCGTGAGCGACTGTTGGCGGCCGAACGGGTCACGGCCATTGATTGGCGCAAGGGCACACTCCGACTGCTGGACCAGCGCCTGCTGCCGCTGGAGGAAACCTGGCTGTCCTTTGAGACCGCCGAAGGCGTGGCCGAGGCCATCCGCCAGATGGTCGTGCGTGGCGCACCCGCCATCGGCATTGCCGCCGCCTATGGCCTGGCGCTGGGCCTGCGCGCCCGCCTGGCCGCCGGCGGCGACTGGCGTACGGCGCTAGAAGAAGATTTCACCGTGCTCGCCGAATCGCGTCCCACCGCGGTCAACCTGTTCTGGGCGCTGAACCGCATGCGTGACCGTCTGGAGCGCCTGAAGCCGGGTGAGGACCCGCTGGCGCTGCTCGAAGCCGAGGCGGTGGCGATCCACGAAAGCGACCGCGAGGCGAACCTGACCATGGCCCAATTGGGCGTGGAGCTGATCCGCAAGCACCACGGCGGCCCGCAGAAGATACTCACTCACTGCAATACCGGCGCCCTGGCCACCGGCGGCTTCGGCACCGCGCTGGGCGTGCTGCGCGCGGCGCACCTGGAAGGGTTGATCGAGCGCGTCTACGCCGACGAAACCCGCCCCTGGCTGCAGGGCGCGCGTCTGACCGCCTGGGAGCTGGCGAACGAAGGTGTGCCGGTCACCCTGAACGCGGACGCGGCCGCCGCGCACCTGATGAAGACCGAAAGCATCACCTGGGTCATCGTCGGTGCCGACCGCATCACGGCCAACGGCGATGTTGCCAACAAGATCGGGACTTATCAGCTCGCAGTCAACGCTATGCACCACGGCGTGCGCTTCATGGTGGTGGCGCCCAGTTCGACCATCGACATGGGGCTAGAAAGTGGCGAGGACATCCCGATCGAGGAGCGCGACGGTCGCGAACTCCTGGAAATTGGCGGCAAACGTGTTGCCGCCGACGTGGATGCCTACAACCCGGTATTCGATGTGACCCCGGCGGACCTGATCGACGCCATCGTGACCGAGCGCGGCGTCGTCGAGCGTCCGGACGCCGAGCGGATGGCCCAGTTGATGAGCCGCAAGCGCCTGCATTGACGGGGCCTGCGGCAATTCATCGAGGGGCTTGGGCGAGGGTAGGGTTTGACCCTGGCTTGTGGTAAGCTCCGACGGTTCTTGATGGGGCATTTTTACGGCCCCCACAGCATCGCGGATCAACGGCCAAGTCGTTGATTTGTAGAGAGTCGGTGGCGCTTTGATAGCGCACCGCGCTCCGCCAGGCCCGGGACGGGCATGACGGAGACCCATTTGAAAAAGGAACCAGGCTTCTCATGGGCGAACTGGCCAAAGAAATCCTCCCGGTCAACATCGAAGACGAACTCCGACAGTCCTACCTCGATTACGCCATGAGCGTGATCGTCGGTCGTGCCCTGCCCGATGCGCGCGATGGCTTGAAGCCCGTGCACCGTCGCGTCCTGTACGCCATGAGCGAACTGGGCAACGACTGGAACAAGCCCTACAAGAAATCCGCCCGTGTGGTCGGTGACGTGATCGGTAAGTACCACCCGCACGGCGACACCGCGGTGTACGACACCATCGTCCGCATGGCCCAGCCCTTCTCGCTGCGCTACATGCTGGTGGACGGCCAGGGCAACTTCGGTTCGGTGGACGGCGACAACGCCGCGGCCATGCGATACACCGAAGTGCGCATGTCCAAGCTGGCCCACGAGTTGCTAGCGGACCTCGACAAGGAAACCGTCGACTGGGTGCCCAACTACGACGGCACCGAGCAGATCCCGGCGGTCATGCCGACCAAGATCCCGAACCTGCTGGTCAACGGTTCCAGCGGTATTGCCGTGGGCATGGCGACCAACATCCCGCCGCACAACCTCACCGAGGTGATCGACGGTTGCCTGGCGCTGATGGACAACCCCGAGCTGTCCGTCGACGACCTGATGCAGTACATCCCCGGCCCGGACTTCCCGACCGCCGGCATCATCAACGGTCGTGCGGGCATCATCGAGGCCTACCGCACCGGCCGTGGCCGCATCTATATCCGTGCCCGCGCCACCATCGAGGACATGGAAAAGGGCGGTAACCGCCAGCAGATCATCATCACCGAGCTGCCCTACCAGCTGAACAAAGCTCGCCTGATCGAGAAGATCGCCGAGCTGGTGAAAGAGAAGAAGATCGAAGGCATCACCGAGCTGCGCGACGAGTCCGACAAGGACGGCATGCGCGTGGTCATCGAGCTGCGCCGCGGCGAAGTGGGCGAGGTCGTGCTGAACAACCTCTACGCCCAGACCCAGCTGCAGAGCGTCTTCGGCATCAACGTGGTGGCCCTGGTCGATGGTCAGCCGCGCACGATGAACCTCAAGGACATGCTCGAGGTCTTCATTCGCCACCGCCGTGAAGTGGTGACCCGCCGGACCGTCTACGAACTGCGCAAGGCCCGCGAGCGCGGCCACATCCTCGAAGGCCAGGCGGTCGCCCTGTCGAACATCGACCCGGTGATCGAGCTGATCAAGACCTCGCCGACCCCGGCCGAGGCCAAGGAACGCCTGATCGCCACGGCCTGGGAATCCAGCGCCGTGGAAGCCATGGTCGAGCGCGCCGGCGCCGATTCCTGCCGTCCGGAAGACCTGGATGAGCAGTACGGTCTGCGCGAAGGCAAGTACTACCTGTCGCCGGAACAGGCCCAGGCCATCCTGGAACTGCGCCTGCACCGCCTGACCGGCCTGGAGCACGAGAAGCTCCTGTCCGAGTACCAGGAAATCCTCACCCTGATCGGCGAGCTGATCCGCATCCTGACCAACCCCGAGCGCCTGATGGAAGTCATCCGCGAGGAGCTGGAGAAGGTCAAGGCGGAGTTCGGCGATGCCCGTCGCACCGAGATCGTCGCGTCGCAGATGGACCTGACCATCGCCGACCTGATCACCGAAGAAGAGCGCGTGGTCACCATCTCCCACGGCGGCTACGCCAAGTCCCAGCCGCTGGCCGCCTACGAGGCCCAGCGTCGCGGTGGCAAGGGCAAGTCGGCCAGTGGCGTGAAGGACGAGGACTACATCGAACACCTGCTGGTCGCCAACAGCCACGCCACCCTGCTGCTGTTCTCCAGCAAGGGCAAGGTCTACTGGCTGCGCACCTTCGAGATCCCGGAAGCCTCGCGTACCGCCCGTGGCCGTCCGCTGGTGAACCTGCTGCCGCTGGACGAAGGCGAGCGCATCACCGCGATGCTGCAGATCGACCTGGAAGCTGTGCGCGCCCAGTTCGCCGGTGACGAGAACGACGATGACGACGTGGTCGCCGAGCAGGTCGCCGAAGTGGCGGAAGTCGAAGAAGGCGAAGAGGGCGACGACGCCGACTTCAGCCAGGACGAGCCGACCGGCGCGTACATCTTCATGGCCACCATGAAAGGCACCGTGAAGAAGACCCCGCTGATCCAGTTCACCAAGCCCCGCTCCAACGGCCTGATCGCGCTGAAACTGGAGGAGGGCGATTCGCTGATCGCCGCCGCCATCACCGACGGCTCGAAGGACGTGATGATGTTCTCCGACGCCGGCAAGGTGATCCGCTTCAAGGAAAGCAAGGTGCGCATCATGGGCCGTAACGCCCGTGGCGTGCGCGGCATGCGCCTGGGCGAAGGCCAGCGGATCATTTCCATGCTGATCCCCGAGTGCCGCGAAGCGCAGATCCTCAGCGCCTCCGAGCGCGGGTACGGCAAGCGTACCCCGCTGGCCGACTACCCGCGTCGCGGTCGTGGCGGCCAGGGCGTGATCGCCATGGTGATCAACGAGCGTAACGGCAACCTGGTAGGCGCCGTGCAGGTGCTGGACGGCGAGGAGATCATGCTGATCTCCGACCAGGGCACCCTGGTGCGTACCCGCGTCGACGAAGTCCGTGGCGCTGGCCGTAACACCCAGGGCGTGATCCTCATCAAGCTGGCCGCCGACGAGACCGTCGTAGGCCTGGAGCGGGTGCAGGAGCCGACCGTCGTCGAAGGCGAAGAGATCGAAGGCGAGATCGTCGACGGCGAGACCGTCGAGGTTGAAGTAGCGGACGAGAACCAAGAAGCAGGCGAAGTCGCGGCTGAAGAAGCCCCGCAAGCCAGCGAAGACTGATAGCGAGAGTGGATGTGAGCAAGCGAGCCTTTAACTTCTGCGCCGGTCCCGCGGCGCTTCCCACCGAGGTGCTGGAGCGCGCCCGCGCCGAGCTGCTGGATTGGCAGGGCAAGGGCCTGTCGGTCATGGAGATGAGCCACCGTAGCGACGACTACGTGGCCATCGCCGAGAAGGCCGAGCAGGACCTGCGCGACCTGATGGCGATCCCGTCGAACTACAAGGTGCTGTTCCTGCAGGGCGGCGCCAGCCAGCAGTTCGCCGAGATTCCGCTGAACCTGCTGCCCGAAGACGGCGTGGCCGACTACGTGGAAACCGGCATCTGGTCGAAGAAGGCCATCGAAGAGGCTCGCCGTTACGGCAACGTCAACGTCGTCGCCAGCGCATCCAAGTACGACTACTTCGCGATCCCCGGCCAGAACGAGTGGAACCTGTCCAAGGACGCGGCCTACCTGCACTACGCGTCCAACGAGACCATCGGTGGCCTGGAATTCGACTGGATTCCGGAAGTCGGCGATGTCCCGCTGGTGGTGGACATGTCCTCGGACATCCTCTCCCGCCCGATCGACGTATCGAAGTTCGGCCTGATCTACGCCGGCGCGCAAAAGAACATCGGCCCGTCCGGTTTGGTGGTGGTCATCGTTCGCGAAGACCTGCTGGGCCGCGCCCGCAGCATCTGCCCGACCATGCTCAACTACAAGGTCGCTGCCGATAACGGCTCCATGTACAACACCCCGGCCACCTACTCCTGGTACCTCTCCGGCCTGGTCTTCCAGTGGCTGAAGGAGCAGGGCGGTGTCGACGCCATGGAACAGCGCAACCGCGCGAAGAAGGACATGCTGTACGGCTTCATCGACAGCAGCGACTTCTACACCAACCCGATCCAGCCCAGCGCCCGCTCCTGGATGAACGTGCCGTTCCGCCTGGCCGACGAGAAGCTCGACAAGGCCTTCCTCGCCGGTGCCGACGCGCGCGGTCTGCTCAACCTCAAGGGTCACCGTTCGGTAGGCGGCATGCGTGCCTCCATCTATAACGCCCTGGGCCTGGATGCCATCGAAGCCCTGGTCGGCTACATGGCCGAGTTCGAGAAGGAGCACGGCTGATGAGCGACGCTGACCAGCTCAAGGCTTTGCGCGTACGCATCGACAGCCTCGACGAGAAGATCCTCGAGCTGATCAGCGAACGCGCACGCTGCGCCACCGATGTGGCGCGCGTGAAAATGGCCGCCCTGCCCGCAGGCGAGAAGCCGGTGTTCTACCGGCCCGAGCGCGAGGCCTGGGTGCTCAAGCACATCATGGAGCTGAACAAGGGCCCGCTGGACAACGAGGAAGTCGCTCGTCTTTTCCGCGAGATCATGTCCTCCTGCCTGGCCCTGGAGCAGCCGCTGAAAGTGGCCTACCTCGGCCCGGAAGGCACCTTCACCCAGGCCGCGGCGCTCAAGCACTTCGGCCATGCGGTGATCAGCACGCCGATGGCGGCCATCGACGAAGTGTTCCGCGAAGTTGCTGCCGGCGCGGTGAACTTCGGCGTGGTGCCGGTGGAAAACTCCACCGAGGGTGCGGTCAACCACACCCTCGACAGCTTCCTCGAACACGACCTGGTGATCTGCGGCGAGGTGGAACTGCGCATCCACCACCACCTGCTGGTGGGCGAGAACACCAAGACCAACAACATCACCCGCATCTACTCCCACGCCCAGTCCCTGGCCCAGTGCCGCAAGTGGCTGGACGCGCACTACCCGAACGTCGAGCGCGTGGCGGTTTCCAGCAACGCCGATGCCGCCAAGCGCGTGAAGAGCGAGTGGAACAGCGCGGCGATTGCCGGCGACATGGCGGCCAGCCTGTACGGCCTGGATAAGCTGCACGAGAAGATCGAGGACCGCCCGGACAACTCCACGCGCTTCCTCATGATCGGCAACCAGGAAGTGCCGCCCACGGGCGATGACAAGACTTCCATCATCGTCTCCATGCGCAACAAGCCGGGCGCGCTGCACGAGCTGCTGGTGCCGTTCCACAGCAACGGTGTCGACCTGACTCGCATCGAGACCCGCCCGTCGCGCAGCGGCAAGTGGACCTACGTGTTCTTCATCGACTTCGTCGGCCACCACAAGGACCCGCTGATCAAGGACGTGCTGGAAAAGATCAACAGCGAAGCCGTTGCCCTTAAGGTGCTGGGTTCGTACCCCAAAGCGGTCCTCTGAGACCGCGAGCCGCAAGCCAGGGCCGCAAGCTGCCGACACGTCGGTGGATGGTTGATGGCTTGCGGCCCATAGCTTGAGGCTTTTAGCGATGTCGTGTGATTTCCTTGCCCTGGCCCAGCCGGGCGTGCAGAAGCTTTCCCCCTACGTGCCCGGCAAGCCGGTCGATGAACTGGCCCGCGAGCTGAAGCTCGACCCCGCTGGCATCGTCAAGCTGGCCAGCAACGAGAACCCGCTGGGCCCGAGCCCCAAGGTCCTCGACGCCATTCGCGCCGAACTGGCCGAACTGACCCGCTACCCCGACGGCAACGGCTTCGAGCTGAAGTCCCGCCTGGCCGCCCGCTGCGGCGTCGATACCGCGCAGGTCACCCTGGGCAACGGCTCCAACGACATTCTCGACCTGGTGGCCCGCGCCTACCTGGCGCCTGGCCTGAACGCCGTGTTCAGCCAGTACGCCTTCGCCGTCTACCCGATCTCTACCCAGGCCGTCGGCGCCCAGGGCAAGGTCGTGCCGGCGAAAGACTGGGGCCACGACCTGGAAGCCATGCTGGCGGCCATCGACGCCAACACCCGCGTGGTCTTCATCGCCAACCCGAACAACCCCACCGGTACCTGGTTCGGTCCGGACGCGCTGGAGCGCTTCCTCTCGCAGGTGCCGGAGAGCGTCCTCGTGGTGCTCGACGAGGCCTACATCGAGTATGCCGAAGGCGAGGAGCTGCCGGACGGCTTGAAGTACCTGGCCCGCTACCCGAACCTGCTGGTCTCCCGCACCTTCTCCAAGGCCTACGGCCTGGCCTCGCTGCGCGTCGGTTACGCGATCTCCTCGGCGCAGGTCGCCGATGTGCTCAACCGCGTTCGCCAGCCGTTCAACGTCAACAGCCTGGCCCTGGCCGCCGCCTGTGCGGCGCTGGACGATGCCGACTACCTGGCCCAAGGCAAGCGCATCAACGACGAAGGCATGGCGCAGCTGGAAAACGGCCTGCGCGCCCTGGACCTGCACTGGATTCCCTCCAAGGGCAACTTCATCGCTGTGGACCTCAAGCGTGACGCCGGCCCGGTCTACCAGGCGCTGCTCGCCGAAGGCGTGATCGTCCGTCCGGTGGGTGGCTACGGCATGCCGCAGCACCTGCGCATCTCCATCGGCCTGCCGGCCGAGAACGCCCGCTTCCTCGAAGCGCTGGCCAAGGTGCTTGCTCGTGCCTGATGTTGTTCAGCGCAAGCGCCTGGTGGTGGTGGGGCTCGGCCTGATCGGCGGCTCCTTCGCCAAGGGCATCCGCGAAAAGGGCCTGTTCGAGGAAGTGGTCGGCGTCGACCGTGACCCGCAAACCCGTCGCCTGGCGGTGGAACTGGGAGTGGTCGACCGCTGCGAGGAAAGCCTTGCTGCCGGTTGCCGCGAGGCTGACGTGATCCAGCTTGCGGTGCCGATCCTGGCCATGGAGAAGGTCCTCGGGGAACTCGCCACTCTCGACATCGGCAATGCCATCCTCACCGACGTGGGCAGCGCCAAGGGCAATGTGGTGCGCGCTGCGAAAGCCGTGTTCGGTGGCATGCCCGCGCGCTTCGTTCCCGGCCATCCCATCGCCGGTTCCGAGCAGAGCGGGGTGGAAGCGGCCAACGCGAAATTGTTCCGCCGTCATAAAGTCATACTCACCCCGCTGGATAATGCCGACGCGGACGCGATCCAGTGCGTCGAGAGCCTCTGGCGCGAGCTGGGCGCGGATGTCGAGCAGATGGCCGTCGAACACCACGACGAAGTTCTCGCCGCCACCAGCCACCTGCCGCACCTGCTGGCCTTCACGCTGGTCGACTCGCTGGCCAAACGCAGCGAGAATCTGGAAATCTTCCGCTATGCCGCTGGCGGCTTCCGCGACTTCACGCGGATTGCCGGCAGCGACCCGGTGATGTGGCACGACATCTTCCTCGCCAACCGCGAGGCGGTGCTGCGCATCCTCGATGTATTCCGTGACGACCTCGACGACTTGCGCGAGGCCGTCGATCAAGGGGACGGGCAACAACTGATGGGCGTCTTCACCCGCGCCCGGGTTGCCCGCGAGCATTTCAGCAAAATCCTGGCCCGCCGGGCCTATGTGGACGCCATGCACAACGATGACCTGATTTTCCTGGCCCAGCCGGGTGGCCGCCTCTCCGGACGTGTTCGCGTACCGGGCGACAAGTCCATTTCCCACCGCTCGATCATGCTCGGCTCGTTGGCCGAAGGCACGACCGAGGTACAAGGTTTCCTCGAGGGTGAAGATGCCCTCGCCACCATCCAGGCCTTCCGCGACATGGGCGTGGTCATCGAAGGCCCGCACCACGGCCGCGTGACCGTGCACGGCGTGGGCCTGCATGGCTTGAAGACGCCGCCCGGCCCGATCTACCTGGGCAACTCCGGCACCTCCATGCGCCTGCTCAGTGGCCTGCTCGCCGCCCAGCCGTTCGACACCACCCTGACCGGCGATGCGTCGCTGTCCAAGCGCCCGATGAACCGCGTCGCCAAGCCGCTGCGCGAGATGGGCGCAGTGATCGAGACTGGCCCCGAAGGCCGTCCGCCGCTGACCATCCGTGGTGGCCAGAAGCTCACCGGCATGCACTACGACATGCCCATGGCCAGCGCCCAGGTGAAATCCTGCCTGCTGCTTGCCGGCCTCTACGCTGCCGGTGAAACCTCCACCACCGAGCCGGCCCCGACCCGCGACCATACCGAGCGCATGCTGCGCGGCTTCGGCTACCCGGTCGACGTCGAAGGCGCCACCGCTCGCGTCGAGTCCGGCCACAAGCTCACCGCCACCTCGATCGAAGTCCCGGCCGACATTTCCTCCGCCGCCTTCTTCCTGGTTGCCGCGAGCATCGCCGAAGGCTCCGACCTGACTCTGGAGCACGTCGGCATCAACCCGACCCGTACCGGCGTCATCGACATCCTCAAGCTCATGGGCGCCGACATCACCCTGGAAAACCAGCGTGAAGTGGGCGGCGAGCCGGTTGCCGACATTCGCGTGCGCTCGGCGCAGCTCAAAGGCATCGACATCCCCGAAGACCTGGTGCCGCTGGCCATCGACGAGTTCCCCGTGCTCTTCGTTGCCGCCGCCTCTGCCTCCGGCCGCACCGTGCTGCGCGGCGCGGAAGAACTGCGGGTGAAGGAATCCGACCGCATCCAGGTAATGGCCGACGGCCTGCTGGCCCTGGGCGTGAAGTGCGAGCCGACCCCGGACGGCATCATCATCGACGGCGGCAGCTATGGCGGCGGCGAAGTCTGGAGCCACGGCGACCACCGTATCGCCATGTCCTTCAGCGTGGCTTCCCTGCGCGCCGGTGCGCCTATCCGCATCCACGACTGCGCCAACGTCGCGACCTCCTTCCCGAACTTCCTCGGGCTGGCGTCCGGCGCGGGCATCCGCGTCGCCGAGGAGAAAAACTGATGAACGGCGAATGGCCGGTCCTCGCCATCGATGGCCCCAGCGGCTCGGGCAAGGGCACCGTCGCCGGCCTGCTGGCCAAGCGCCTGGGCTGGAACCTGCTGGACTCCGGCGCGTTGTATCGCCTGCTGGCGTTCGCTGCCGGTAACCACGGTATCGACCTGACCAACGAGGAAGCCCTCAAGGTCCTGGCCGCACACCTGGACGTGCAGTTCACCCATGCCAAGGGCGGACAGGGTCAGCACATCATCCTCGAAGGCGAGGATGTCACTGATACCATCCGTACGGAGCAGGTCGGCGCCGGCGCGTCGCAAGTCGCCGCGCTGCCGGCGGTGCGCGATGCGCTGCTGCAACGCCAGCGCGCCTTCCTCGAAGCCCCCGGCCTTGTCGCCGACGGCCGCGACATGGGCACCGTGGTCTTCCCCAGCGCGCCGCTGAAGATATTCCTGACAGCGTCGGCCGAAGAGCGCGCCCGTCGCCGTTACCTGCAGCTCAAGGGCAAGGGTATCGACAGCGATCAGGCGCAGCTGGCGGAAGAAATCAGCGCCCGCGACGAGCGTGACAGCCAGCGTGCCGTGGCTCCGCTCAAGCCCGCCGAAGGCGCCATCCTGGTGGACTCCACCTCGATGAGCATCGAAGAGGTCGTGGACAGTATCCTCGCCGAGGTTTCTCGTCGCGGCCTGGCGGACTAGTCGAACGGCTCATGAAAATCCCCGGCCAGCCGGGGATTTTTCTTTCCCGAGGCGGGTGCGTTGCAGGACGGATCTGACAGGCGGTCCTCCCGTCCTCCGAGGCTGGGCGAAAATGAAGGAATGAAGCTGGAGTCGTGAAGGACATCGGAAACCAGGGGCGCCGATTGACGCAACCGACGTCCGTTGCTACCATTCCAGACCTTGTATCGGGAGGGTTTCGCCCATATTGAGCGAAGCGTTCCCTTAAAATCTGAATGTGGAGCATCCGTTTCGGCGGGTGCAACAGGGGGCCGGCAGGATACCAGTCTTGATCCTGCTGGCTTCTTTTTCATCACTTGACCGTGTTCGCTGGTGGCGCGGAATCGGGCTTACAAGCCTTTGACTACAGGTATAGACATGAGCGAAAGCTTCGCAGAACTCTTTGAAGAAAGTCTTAAATCCCTCGACATGCAGCCGGGTGCAATCATCACCGGCATCGTGGTCGACATCGATGGTGACTGGGTCACCGTCCATGCCGGTCTGAAATCCGAGGGCGTCATCCCGGTCGAGCAGTTCTACAACGAACAGGGCGAGCTGACCATCAATGTGGGTGACGAAGTCCACGTTGCGCTTGACGCGGTAGAAGACGGCTTTGGTGAAACCAAGCTGTCCCGCGAAAAAGCCAAGCGTGCCGAGAGCTGGATCGTTCTGGAAGCTGCTTTCTCTGCCGACGAAGTGGTCAAAGGCGTCATCAACGGCAAGGTCAAGGGTGGCTTCACCGTCGACGTCAACGGCATCCGTGCGTTCCTGCCGGGTTCGCTGGTCGACGTGCGTCCGGTGCGCGACACCACTCACCTGGAAGGCAAAGAGCTCGAGTTCAAGGTCATCAAGCTGGACCAGAAGCGCAACAATGTTGTCGTTTCCCGCCGCAGCGTGCTGGAAGCCGAGAACAGCGCCGAGCGCGAAGCTCTGCTGGAATCCCTGCAGGAAGGCCAGCAGGTCAAAGGTATCGTCAAGAACCTCACCGACTACGGTGCGTTCGTTGACCTGGGCGGCGTCGATGGTCTGCTGCACATCACCGACATGGCCTGGAAGCGTATCAAGCATCCGTCGGAAATCGTCAACGTCGGCGACGAGATCGATGTCAAGGTTCTGAAGTTCGACCGCGAGCGCAACCGCGTATCCCTGGGCCTGAAGCAACTGGGCGAAGACCCATGGGTTGCCATCAAAGCCCGTTACCCGGAAGGCACCCGCGTTACCGCGCGCGTCACCAACCTCACCGACTACGGCTGCTTCGCCGAGCTGGAAGAGGGCGTGGAAGGCCTGGTACACGTCTCCGAAATGGACTGGACCAACAAGAACATCCACCCGTCGAAAGTCGTTCAGGTTGGCGACGAAGTGGAAGTTCAGGTTCTGGACATCGACGAAGAGCGTCGTCGTATCTCCCTGGGCATCAAGCAGTGCAAGTCCAACCCGTGGGAAGACTTCTCCAGCCGCTTCAACAAGGGCGACAAGATCTCCGGCACCATCAAGTCGATCACCGATTTCGGTATCTTCATCGGCCTGGAAGGCGGCATCGACGGTCTGGTTCACCTGTCCGACATCTCCTGGAACGAAGTTGGCGAAGAAGCCGTTCGCCGCTTCAAGAAGGGCGACGAGCTGGAAACCGTCATCCTCTCCGTTGATCCGGAGCGTGAGCGCATCTCCCTGGGCATCAAGCAGCTGGAAGACGATCCGTTCTCCAACTACGCCTCGCTCAACGAGAAAGGCACCATCGTTCGCGGCACCGTGAAAGAAGTGGACGCCAAAGGCGCTGTCATCAGCCTGGGCGGCGAAATCGAAGGCATCCTGAAAGCCTCCGAAATCAGCCGTGACCGCGTTGAAGACGCTCGCAACGTTCTGAAAGAAGGCGAAGAAGTCGAAGCCAAGATCATCAGCATCGACCGTAAGAGCCGCGTCATCTCCCTCTCCATCAAGTCGAAAGACGTTGATGACGAGAAAGATGCGATGAAAGAACTGCGTCACAAGCAAGACGTAGAAGCCACTGGTCCGACCACCATCGGTGATCTGATCCGTGCTCAGATGGAGAACCAGGGCTAATCCCTGATTCACCATCCAAGGAAAAGGGCGACTTCGGTCGCCCTTTTTCGTTTCTGCCTATCGCTGGCGCGGGCGCGCAGCGCTTTCTCCAAGCCGAGACTGGCGCTATGGTGCCCGCCCCGTTCCGGTCGCTATCTCCATGCCATATCTGCTTTTCGTCACCGTCCTCTGGGCGTTCTCCTTCAGCCTGATTGGCGAATACCTCGCCGGGCAGGTCGACAGCTATTTCGCCGTGCTGACCCGCGTGGTGCTCGCCGGCCTGGTGTTCCTGCCACTGACCCGCTGGCGCGGCGTCGAGCCACGCTTCATCGGCGGGGTGATGCTGGCAGGCGCGCTGCAGTTCGGCATTACCTACGTCTGTCTCTACCAGAGCTTCCGCGTGCTGACGGTCCCGGAGGTGCTGCTGTTCACCGTGCTGACGCCGTTGCACGTGGCGCTGATCGATGACGCGTTGAACCGGCGCTTCAATGCCTGGGCGCTGCTGGCGGCCGCGGTGGCGGTGCTGGGCGCCGGGATCATCCGCTACGACGGCGTCAGCGGCGACTACATACAGGGCTTCCTCCTGCTGCAGGTGGCCAACGCGACCTTCGCGGCGGGGCAGGTGTTCTACAAACACCTGGTACGACGCTATCCCTCGGACATCCCGCAGTACCGCCGCTTCGGCTACTTCTTCGTCGGTGCGCTGCTGGTTGCCCTGCCGGGCTGGTTGCTGTTCGGCAATCCGCAGAAGCTGCCGGCCACCGACCTGCAATGGGGTGTGCTGATCTGGATGGGTCTGCTGGCCACCGCGCTCGGGCAGTTCTGGTGGAACAAGGGGGGCACCATGGTGGATGCCGGCACCCTGGCGGTGATGAACAACCTGCACGTGCCGGTGGGCCTGCTGATCAACCTGCTGATCTGGAACGAGGCCGCCGACCTACCGCGCCTGGCGCTGGGCGGTGCGGTGATCGTTGCGTCGCTAGGCGTCAATCGCCTTGGCCTGCGTCGTCGCAAGGAGCGCTGCGCATGAATATCTCCGGACGTGGCGTAGCGCTGTCCCTGGCGTCTTCCGTGCTGTTCGTGACCCTGCCGGGTTACATCCATTCGCTGGAGCCGCTGACCAGCATCCAGGTGATCGCCCACCGGGTGGTCTGGTCGATTCCCATGGTCCTGCTGCTGGTGCTCTTCACCCGTCAGGGCGGTGTGCTGCGCGATGCGGGTCGGAGGCTGCTGCGCGAGCCATGGCTGCTGGCGTGCTTCCCGCTGACGGCGGCGATGATGCTGATCCAGTGGGGCGTGTTCATCTGGGCGCCCATGGTTGGGCGCACGCTGGAGCTGTCGCTGGGCTACTTCCTGCTGCCGCTGACCATGGTGCTCTGCGGCCGGGTGTTCTATGGCGAGCGTCTGACCACGTTGCAGGGCATTGCCGTCGCCTTCGCGCTGGCGGGTGTGCTGCACGAGTTGTGGCTCACTCGCGCGTTCTCGTGGTTCACCCTGATTACCGCGCTGGGCTATCCGCCGTACTTCATGCTGCGCCGCAAGATGGCGGTGGATTCGTTGTCCGGCTTCGTCTTCGAGATGATCGTGCTGCTGCCGTTCGCCCTGGCCGCCTTGTGGATAACTGATAGCGTCGGGGTGCTGGAAGAGGTGCCGCGCCTGTGGGCGCTGCTGCCGCTGCTGGGCCTGATCAGCGCGCTGGCGTTCGGCGCCATGATGGCGGCCAGCCGGCTGTTGCCCATGGGACTGTTCGGGATTCTGAGTTACGTCGAACCGGTGCTGCTGTTCGCCATCGCCGTGCTGTTTCTGGGCGAGGCATTCAACCCGGCGCAGATCTGGACCTACGGGCCGATCTGGATCGCTGTACTGCTGACCGGTTGGGATAGCGCGCGACTGTTGCGCCGGCAGGCGCGTCGCGGCTTGTAGATGAGGGGCAGGCGCTCTCCCGCAAGGGGAGAGCGCTCAGTATCAGTCGTAGCGACCGCCGACGTCAGCCTTGGCCAGGGTTTCCGGCAGGATGCGGCGGGCAGCGGTGTAGTGCTTCTTCCAGTAGTCGCCACTGAGGTCGGAGACACGGACCTTCTGGCCGCGGCGCGGCGCATGGACGAACTGGTTGTCACCGACGTAGATGCCGACATGGTCGACATTGCGGCGATTGTGGATGCGGAAGAACACCAGGTCGCCGGGCTGCAGATCGCCACGCGCCACTTTCGAGTTGCCGCGCATGCTGTACATCTGCTGCGCGGTGCGCGGCAGGTCGACTTCGTCGACGTTCTGGAACACGTAGTTCACCAGGCCGCTGCAATCGAAGCCGCGCTTGGGCGAAGTGCCGCCCCAGCGGTATGGCGTGCCGATCATGCTGTAGGCACGCTGGGTGACCTGGTGCGCCTCGCTCTTGGTCGGCTTGACCGACTTGGCATTGAAGGTCAGTAGGGCACTGCCCTGGACCGGGACTCGCAGATCAACCGGTGCAGGTTGATAGGTGCGCGTGATCTTGGAGGAGGCGGTTGCCTCGGTGGCGGCCAAGAGGGTCGCCAAGCCTATGGAAAGGCATGTCAAAAGGGTACTTCGCATTCGGCATGTCTTCTTGCTGGTTGATATCGCCCAGACTCCGCTGGATCGCCATTGTTGTCGGCGTGGTTTCCTTTGGTCCGCTCAAAAATTCCACGCATTCTGAACGACTTTTCATGACAGTTCGTACCGTCTGTCGATTCTCACAATTCCCCTGTGACTTGTAGGACGCTGCGTGACATGTGTTCAGACGCATCAGTCACGGCCTGACCTTATAGCCGGAAGCCCTATAAAACGGGACTTTCGGCCACGCGACGGAAAGCTGGCGGGCTAGTAGCCAAAAGCCAGACACTTAAGGCTTCTTAAGGAAAAACCCGACGAAATGCAGGTAATTGAGCTGAAAGAATCAGCCCAGATGGGCGAGTAACGCGGGAATGACCTGTTCGCGGAGCAGCGGGGCAAGGTTTTGCGGGTAGACGCCGGTCGTGTCCAGCCAGGCGAGCTCTTCCAGCTCGGCGGCGGGTTGGACGGCATGGGGTAGGGTGGCAATGAAGACATGCGCGTCCACCCGCATATCCGCCTCGTTGGCGGCCTTGGCCTGGAAGTGGCCGAGCGGTGTCAGTGCGGAGCTTGCAAGGCGAAGGTCGAGTTCTTCGTGCAACTCGCGCAACAGGGCCTGCACGGATGTCTCGCCGGGTTCGTGCTTGCCGCCGGGCAGCATGAGAGCGCGGGTGCCACGCTTGCGTACCAGTAGCAAGCGTCCTGTGTCATCGAGCAGGCAGGCGGCGGCGATACGAATCGTGGAGCTCATGGCGAGGGCGTTTCCTTCAGAACCTGGTAGCGCATCTGTACGATGCCGCTGGGAAAGCTGCGCTGCTCCAGCAGCTGCAGGCGTTGCTCGAGCCCGATGCTGAACAGGGGAATACCGGCGCCGAGCAAGTGCGGAATGATGCTGACGATCACTTCGTCGAGCAAGCCTGCGGCGAGGAAATTGCCTGCCAGGCTACCGCCGCCTACCAGCCAGATACGCTGGCAGCCGCGTGCCTCCAGAGAGGCGAGGGCGTCTACCGGTGCATAGTGCTCAAGCTCCACCTGCGGTGCGGCCTTGGGCAGGTGGTTGGAGCGGGTCATGACCAGCGCGGGTTTGTCGGGGTACGGCCATTCGCCCTGGTTCAGGCAGAACAAGTAGGTGGCGCGCCCCATGATCAGGCCGTCGATACTGGAATAGAAGGCATGGTAGCCATGGTCATCGGTTTCGCCGCCATAGCCTTCGAGCCAATCCACGCTGCCGTCGGGGCGAGCGATGTAGCCGTCAAGGCTGGCCGCAACGTAGTAAATGAGAGATGGCACCTGTGTGCTCCTTTTTGTCAGGCTCATCAGAGCATGGCATCGCCCTTTGTAGAGCGTCGGTGCGTTTGTCGGATTATTGACGCGGCAGTGCGTCCCTGGTGGTCGGCGGCAATATTTCCAGCGAACAGGCTCGGCAAACATTAAGCTATGCAGCTATTTGGTCTTTACGTGATATCGAGGTCTGCCTTGTTCTCCCAATTCGCCCTCCACGAACGCCTGCTCAAGGCGCTCGATTCGTTGTCCTTCACCGAGCCGACTCCGGTCCAGGCCGCGGCCATCCCGAAGGCCCTGGAGGGACGCGACCTGCGGGTGACGGCGCAGACCGGCAGCGGCAAGACCGCCGCCTTCGTGTTGCCGCTGCTGCACCGTCTGCTCGCTGAGGAGAAGCCCAAGAGCGGCGCCCGCGCACTGATCCTGCTTCCCACCCGCGAGTTGGCCCAGCAGACGCTCAAGGAAGTCGAGCGTTTCGCCCAGTTCACCTTCATCAAGGCCTGCCTGATCACTGGTGGCGAAGACTTCAAGGTGCAGGGTGCGCGGCTGCGCAAAAATCCGGAAATCATCATCGGTACACCCGGCCGCCTGAACGAGCAGTTCAACGCCGGCAACCTGCCGCTGGGCGACGTGGAAGTGCTGATCCTCGACGAAGCCGACCGCATGCTCGATATGGGCTTCTCCGAGGACGTGCTCAAGCTCGCCGGGCAGTGCCCGGCCGAGCGCCAGACCCTGCTGTTCTCCGCCACCAGCGGCAACGGCCTGCACGAGATGGTCGAAAAGGTCCTGCGCGAACCGGAGAACTTGCAGCTCAACCGCGTCAGCGAGCTGAACGAGGATGTCAGCCAGCAGGTGATCCTGACCGACCACGTCGGCCACAAGGAAGAGCTGCTGCAGTGGCTGCTGGCCAACGAGACCTATGAGAAGGCCATCGTCTTCACCAACACCCGCGTCGCCGCCGACCGCCTGACCGGCCGCCTGATCGCTGCCGGGCACAAGGTCTTCGTGCTGCACGGCGAGAAGGACCAGAAGGACCGCAAGCTGGCCATCGAGCGCCTGAAGCAGGGCGCGGTGAAGATTCTCGTCGCCACTGACGTGGCTGCCCGTGGCCTGGACGTCGACGGCCTGGACCTGGTGATCAACTTCGACATCCCGCGTCGCGGTGATGAGTACGTGCACCGTATCGGCCGCACCGGCCGCGCAGGCGCCGGCGGAACCGCTATCTCGCTGGTCGGCCATGGTGACTGGAACCTGATGTCGAGCATCGAGCGCTACCTCAAGCTGCGCTTCGAGCTGCGCACCATCAAGGAGCTCAAGGGCACCTACAAGGGGCCGAAGAAGGTCAAGGCATCCGGCAAGGCCGCCGGTACCAAGAAGAAAAAGGATGATGCGAAGAAGACCGGCAGCAAGTCACCGGCGAAGAAGAAGCCCGCAGCCAAGCCCAGGTCTGGCCCATCCAAGGTCGTGAGCCAGGATGGCCTGGCGCCGCTCAAACGCAAGAAGCCGGCGGCGGAGTAAGCCTTCCGCGTCACTGGAAACGCCTCTCCTGACCGAGAGGCGTTTTTGTTCGTGCGCCGCTAGCCCAGCGTTTCCGGCGGCGCCTCGTAGCTGCCGGATTCGTAGCTCACCCCGTGGCGAATCACCGGTGGCGTATCGCCGGCGTGCAGGCTAGTGACGTTGTCGATGATGGTCTTGTCCTCGAGGGTGAGACGGTCGAGCATGCGCAGGTGGCCGATCCAGTTGTCCACCAGGAACAGTTCCTGCCAGATTTCCGGGTTGCTCACGTCGCGATACAGTGCCCAACGTTCCGCGCCGTTGCGCAACCGCAGGCGGCGCAGCGGCTTGGCGGCGCGGACGAAGTCGCGGGTGCGCTCGGCGGGAATCCGGTACTCGATGGACACCAGGACCGAGCCGCGCTCGGGGTTGAACACGAAGGTCGGCTGGCCCGGCACGCCGCCCGGTGCACGGGCGATGCTGGCGGAGTTCAGCTCCGGCAGGCGCGAGTTGTAGAGCAGTGCCACGGAGATCAGCAGCAGGCAGCCGGCGGCGATCAGTGCGCCTTGTACGCCCATGGTTTCGGCAAAGTGGCCCCAGAGGAAGGAGCCCGCCGCCAGCCCGCCATAGATCGCGGTCTGGTAGAGCGCCAGAGCCCGCGCCTTGACCCAGTCGGGCACAAGGATCTGCACGGCCGAGTTGTAGGTGGCCACCGCGGCAATCCAGCAGGCGCCGCCCAGCACCAGCGCGGGGAAGATCACCCAGAGGTTGTCGACCCAGCCCAGGGTCAGCATGACCAGCGCCAGGGTGGCGGCGGCGAAGCTGATCAACCGACTGCTGCCGAGCCACTGGCGAGCCTTGCTCACCACGGTGCTGGCGACGATGGCGCCCAGCCCGAGTGCCCCCAGCATGTAGCCGTAGACCGAGGCGCTACCGTCCGGGTTGCGGTGCGCCAGCAGCGGCAGCAGGGCCCAGATGGCGCTGGCCGATAGGCCGAACACCGCCGAGCGCAGCATCACCAGCCGGGTGACACTGGAGTATTGGGTGAAACGCAGCGCGGCGATCACGCCTTCGAAGATGTGTTCTGGCGGCAAGGTGCGCTTGGGTACGTCGCGGCGCCATTGCCAGATCGCCCAGATCAGCGAGGCGTAGCAGATGCAGTTGAACAGGAATACCCAGGAAGCGCCGGTGGCCGACAGCAGCAGACCACCAATGGCCGGCCCGACGGCGCGGGCGACGTTGTAGTTGACGCTGTTGAGCAGCACTGCATCGCCGAGCATGCGCGGTGGTACCTGCTCGTTGACCGCCGCCTGCCAGGCGGGAATGGTGATCGAACTGCCCAGGGACAGCCAGAGGATCGACACGATCAGCATCAGCGGGTCGAGATAGCCCATGAAGGCCAGCACCGTCACCAGTGCGGCACCGGAAAGTTCGACGCTCAAGCCCACCAGCATGATCTTGCGGCGGTCGTGGTTGTCGGCCAGCACGCCGGACATGATCGACAGCAGCACCAGCGGCAATGCCGAGGCGACCTGGATCATCGCAACCATCAGTGGGCTGGCGTGGGCCTCGGTGACCACCCAGGCAGCGGCGACCGACTGCGCCCAGGTGCCCAGGTTGGCGAACAGGTTGCAGATCCAGATGATGCGGAACGCGGCGATGCTGAAGGGGGCGAGTACGCCACTGCGAGGTTCGGCTGGATCGGGCTTGAGGGGGAGGTCGTGCTTGGGTGAAACGGACTGCAGCATGGGGACGCCCTTATTTCAAGTGGTCGGCACGCGTGCGGAACCGGTGCCTGTCCATGCCGGGCAAGTGTAGTGGCTGGGGCCGTATGCGCCATTGATGATGGTCAGGCGTGGCGTTATCGGTGACTTGTGCTGGCAAGCTTCGACAGTGCCGGCAGGGCTTTGTGTTGTTAGTCTGCGTCGGAATTTTCCGCATTGCATTGCCAAATAAGAGCGAAAAGCCGATGAAGCGTCTTTCCACCTGCCTGCTGGCTGGCCTGCTGGTCCTGCCGCAAAGTCTCTGGGCCTGGTCCAATCACACCCTGGGCAGCTACATCGCCCTGCAGCAGTTGCCAGCCGTCGTCCACGCGCCGGACGTCGAGGTCGAGCCGTTGGAGAGCTTCATCAGCCAGCAGCGTGCCGGCCTGGTGAAGCTGCTGGACGAGCAGGAAGCCTATGCGCGCGAACATTTCCGCGAGTATCCGCCGCGTCCGGATGACCTGCGCTTCACCGAGGATGGCCGCGACGATCTGCGCCAGGCCTTCCTCATGGCGCTGCGCCTGAATCCGGAGATCAAACTGGCCACCGCCGTGCAGCCTCCGCCTGGTGGTGAGTTGCCGAATCATGTGGCGTTGCAGCCGGCCGAGGTGCTGGTGTTCCGCAACCTGTCCGGCTGGAACCAGTGGCGCTTCGTGCAGTTGCAGGCTGGCGAGAAGATTCCGGCCATCGACGTGCTGGCCAGCGCCGCCGACGAGCCGGACTTCGGTCACGACATCAACCTGTTCAGCGACAACCCTGGCGAAGCCGGCCAGCGCTACGGCTTCGGCACCCAGCCGTTCGGCGACCCGCGCTACGAGTTCAGCTCCCAGGCGCCGTTCCACATGGGCTTCTACCACGAGGACGCGATCATCTTCACCGGCGCACCGTACCTGGAGCGCAACTGGCCGGAGTGGCGCGCGTACCAGTTCTTCGGCCTGGCCCGTTTTGCCTTCGACAAGGGGCACCCGTACTGGGGTTACCGCTTCCTTGGCTGGGCGATGCACTACATCCAGGACATGACCCAGCCCTATCACTCGACGCCGCTGCCGGGCGAGACCACCGCCAGCATGCTGTGGACGGCGGGCAAGTCCATGGCGGGCTTTGATGCCGACAAGCAGGCGGCGATCCGGCGCGTGGCGGACCGGCATACGGGTGTGGAGCGTTATCAGGTGGACTGGCTGCGCGAGACGCTGCGTCTGGGCGGGCAGTCGCCGTTGCTGAAGGCCTATGCGGATATCAGTACCGACGGCACCTATCCACCGTACTCGACGGAGTACCTGCGTGAGGTGGTAGCGAGTGAATCCCATGCCCATGCGGCGGCGTTCGATGCAGCGATCGGCCATTGGCTGGAAAACGAGAAGGCACCGGCGGGGGATTTCAGCGCGGGGAACTCACCGGAGCCGTTCCGGCACGATGAGGCGTTGGATGAGCAGATTCTGCAATTGATCCGGCACTTCGGCGCGCACAGTCGCAACATTGCGAAGGCGGCCCTGCAGCCGTAAAAGAGGGCTGGCCGTTGCGCCGGGGCTGCGTGGGCCCCGGCGCAACGGCACAAGTCGCTTAGCCGCCGGAGCAGCCGTTGCCCCACACCTGGTATTCGACGGTGTGGCGCTGACCCTGGGTATCTTCGTAGGTCATGCGCGCCGGCACGATGCCGCACTCGTTGGACACGTCGGTGGTCGAGATCACGTGGGCGACGTCCAGTTTCATGTCGTAGGTGTACTGCTCCACGGCCGCGCTTGGCGCCTGGTCGGCGGCGTTCACCTGCTCGGCGAGGGCGAGCGAAGAGAAGCCCAGCATGGCCAGGATGACTACAGCTTTCATGAATTTACCTGCCTTGTTCCCGGTGTCCGGACGTGACGGGTCCGTGACGTTCAGCGGATGGCTGCGTCGGGAATCGTTGGGGTTGATTACGGGTCTTGGGTGGTGTTGCGGCGCGCGCTGTAACAGCACGGAAATAATAGGATTTGCCTGACCTGAGTCATATATCCAGGCGCCAACAAGACTTCGTACTCAGAGGCAACAATCCAGGATTGACGCGGGTTGCAGGGGGGGTCTTGCGGCGGGTCGTCGCAGTTTCGGTCAAGTTTGGGACGTGGTTGCAGGGCGGGTAGGAGCAACTGTCTTAGCCAGGTGAGTCCGGTGCCTGCGCATTCCCCTCACCCCAGCCCTCTCCCCAGGGAGAGGGAGCCGTACGTGCCGGCGGACACCAGGGTTTCATCCTGCACGAATGGTCCCCTCTCCCGCTTGCGGGAGAGGGTTAGGGTGAGGGGCTCTTGATCTTGTTAGGGTGGGCTTCGGTGCGATGGCGACGACTCAATCGCGCAGCGGCGACTGCGGATCGAGCAGTGACGTGCGGATGAAGTGCAGGTAGCTGCACACGCGGCGCAAGGGTGAGGAGTCGAAGTGCGGCGGGCGGCGGTCATCGGTGTTGCGGGTCGCGTGGATCGCGTGTTCCACCGCGGCCAGCGCGCGTTGGCGGTTGCTCTCGCTGGGCTGGATGAACAGCCGGATCAGCGCGCGGCCCAGGGCGCGAATGGCCCGGCGCCAGGGCATGCGCTCGGCGTACCAGGGCTCTTTCGGCAGGGCCTCCTGCTCGCGGCGCAACTCGATGATCGACAGGCCGATCTCCTGCACCTGGAAGGTCCAACGCAGCAGCCGGCGTTGCACATCCGGGCGGCCTGTGGATAACCCATACGCCTGGTTCAGCAGGTCGCGGGTGCCACTCTCGAAATTGGACGACAGGCCCTTCAGCGGATCGCTGATCACCCGTACCACGCGCAGGCGCAGCTCGGCTTCCAGGCGCTCCCACAACCATGGCCGGTTGGGTGGCAGGATGACGATCGCCGCGACCACCGCCATGCCCATGGACAGCAGCATCGCCAGGTATTCGTTGATGAAGGTGTACGCGTCGTAGCGCGCCAGGTTCGCCGGCAGCGAGGCGATGCAGAACCATACCAGCAGGCCGACGCCGTAGCCGCTCCACTTCGGCCGGGTGATCAGGAAGGCGCCGAGGGCGAACACCGGGGCGAGCACGAAGCACAGCAGTGGGAAACCGTCGATATGCGGCAGCACGCGGAAGGTCAGGATGAAGCCCAGCGTGGCGCCCAGCAGCGTGCCGAGGGTCAGTTGCAGCGACAGGCGCTTGGGATTGGGTGAGGCGGAGGAGAGCGCTGCGATCAGTACCGAGGTCAGCGCGAAGGTGGCGCCGCTGAGCCAGGATGTTTCGATCCAGAACACACCGCCGACTATCACCAGCAGCGCGCAACGGAAGCCCGCGACGGCGGCGGCAAGCGCATTCGCCTTGGGCGTGAAGCGCTCCTTCCACTGCTCGCGCTCGTGCTTGTGCGCGGCGAGCGAGGCGTGGGTCTGCGCATAGTTGTGCATGTCGTCGACGAAGCGGAAGAGCAGCTCGGCGGCGGTCTCGAAATCCAGCTGGTCGGCCTCCCGCGGGCAGGTGTGGCCGAGGCTGGCGCGTGCTTCGCGGATGCGCGGCATGAGGTGATGCTTGCACAGTTCGAGCTGCACGCTCAGGCGCTCGGCATCCGCTTCGGCGAGTGGCCGGCCGTGCCAGCTGGCGAGCAGTTCGCTGACATCGATCAGGCAGGGCATCAGCACTTCCAGTACATTGCTGGCCTGCCGCTCGCGCAGGCGGTCGAGCAGGCGCTGCAAGGCGTGGAAGCGTGTCGTCAGCTGCATGAACTCGCTGTTCAGCCGCGCCAGGCGGCCACTGCGCAGACGCATGTGCGGGTCTTCGAAGGCAGTGACGTTGCGCAGGCTTTCCAGGCCCACCACTTCGGCGGCAATGCGCGCACTGGCCTGCTCGAAACGCTCGCGCTCCAGCGTTCCATTGAGGCCGGCGCTGGCAAGACCGGCGAAGTCACCGAAGCGGGTGTTCAGCGCATTGCGCAGGGCGGCGGTACTGGTCTGCGGCAGGACGATGGCGCTGACCACGCCGGTGCAGAGAATCCCCAGGGTGATCTCGATCACCCGCCACAGCGCCTGCATGAAGGCGCCTTCGGGATGCAGCGTAGCGGGGATGCCGATCATCACCGCTGTATAGCCGGCCAGCAGACAGGCGTAGGCGCGAAAATCCCGATAACGCGCGGCGCCCGCGGTGCACAGGCCGACCCAGATCGCCACGCAGAGCAGGAACAGCACGCGCTCCTGGGCGAACAGGGCGATGAAGGTAACCATCACCGTGAGCCCGGCCAGGGTGCCGAGGATGCGGTAGAAACTCTTCGCCAGTACCTGGCCGCTCTGCGGCTGCAGCACGATGAAGGCGCTCACCAGCACGGTGTTGGGCTGCGGCAGTTCCAGGCGATAGGCCAGCCACAAGGCCGTGAAGGCGGTGATCAGCGTCTTGAGGATGAACATCCAGGTGACGCCGTCGGTGTGCGCCCAGTCGGACAGGGCGAAGCGCACCGCGGCGGCCTTGGGCAGGCGCACGGACAGACTGCTCATCAGGCTTATCTCGGCAGGCGGTGGTCGGGCTGGGCCGGGTTTTCAGAACCCTGTAGTTCGAAGGCGGAGCGAAGGGCTGGAAGCACGTTGCACGAAAGGCGGAGCACGGGTGCGAATCCTGGGGTGTCGCGGCAGGCCGCGTTGGGGAGGGCGATTCTAGAAGTGCACCGGGGGCAGGATAAGCTGACGGATGGGCGAATTATTGTTACCTGAAAGTACAATAATCCCTGCGCCGCACCTGTGCGACAATTCGCCGCCTGTCATGAATCTGTAACAAGGCGTTGCTCGGTCGAGCGCCGTTGCAGAGGCCGCCCGCCGTGGCGCCGGGACAGGCTCTTCAGGAGAAATGATGGACCTGCTGCACAACATGCGTGCTTTCGTCTGTGTCGCCGAGACCGGCAGCTTCACTGCCGCCGCCCAGCGCATGGACCTCACCACCGCCTACGTTTCGCGGACGGTGGCCAAACTCGAAGCGCACCTGCGCACCCGACTGTTGCACCGCACCACCCGCCGCATCGCGCTCACCGAAGCCGGCCAGCGCTACCTGCAGCGCTGCCAGCAGATCCTCGGCTACATCGAGGAGGCCGAGGCCGAGGCGGGCGACGCCCACGCCCGGCCCCACGGCAAGGTGAAGGTGCATGCCATGACCGGTATCGGCCAGCACTACCTGATCCGCGCAATCTCGCAGTACTGCGAGATCTATCCGGAGGTCACCTTCGACCTGACGCTGGCCAACCGTATCACCGACATCCTCGACGAGGGCTACGACATCTCCGTGGTCATCGCCCAGGAGCTGCCGGATTCGGGCTTCGTTTCCAAGCGCATCGGCAAGACCTACAGCGTGCTCTGCGCATCCCCCGAGTACGTGGCGCGGCACGGCATGCCCAAGAAGCTCGCAGAGCTCACCGATCACCGCTGCCTGCGCCTGGTGAATTCGGTGATGTCGCTGGACAAGTGGCTGTTCGATGGTCCCGACGGCCAGGAAATGGTCGGCATCAACCATAGCCACTTCCAGGTCAACACCGCTGACGCGATGACCGAAGCGGTACGCGCCGGCATGGGCATCGGTGCGCTGCCGGTGTACTCCGCCGTGCAGGGCCTGAAGGACGGCAGCCTGGTGCGCGTGCTGCCGGACTACAGCCTGTTCCACCTCAACGTCTACGCGCTGTATCCGTCGCGTCAGTACCTCGATGCGAAAATCCGTACCTGGGTTGAGTTCCTCCGTGACTGCGTGCCGGGCATGCTCGAAGAGCATGAGCGGATGATGCTCGACCACCGGACGCGGGTAACCGGCTGACGCGTCATCTCGCAGACTTGAGCTTCTGAATCTTTTCGCGCCCGGCATCTGCCGGGCGCCTCTTTTTGCTTTTTGCGTTCCGCTCTGGCGAACGCTGCTTTGGGAAAAGATGAATTCTCCGAACGCCAACATTTACGTCAGTCTCCCTGCGAGCCTGCCGCCAGGCTCACCTCGCAAGCACAAGAACAAATTGAGGGTGACGCGATGTTTGGAACCATGGGGCGGGCGATGCTCGCCGTCCTGGCGTTGGCCTGCGCTACTGCCACGCAGGCTGCCGATGAACCGCAAACTGCCAATGATCCGACTATCCATGAACCCATAGTGATCAAGTTCGCCCACGTGGTCGCGGAGAACACGCCCAAGGGGCAGGGTGCGCTGATGTTCAAGCGCCTGGCCGAAGAGCGCCTGCCCGGCCGGGTGCGCGTGGAGGTCTACCCGAACTCCTCGCTGTTCGGCGACGGCAAGGAGATGGAAGCACTGCTGCTGGGTGACGTGCAGATGCTCGCGCCGTCTCTGGCCAAGTTCGAGCAGTACACCAAGAAGGTGCAGATATTCGACCTGCCATTCCTCTTCGACGACATCCAGGCTGTCGACAATTTCCAGCGCAGCCCGCAGGGCCAGAGCCTGCTGACCAGCATGCAGGGCAAGGGCATCCTTGGCCTGGCCTACTGGCACAACGGGATGAAGCAGCTGTCGGCCAACCGCTTGTTGCTGGAGCCGGGCGATGCGCGGGGGCTGAAGTTCCGCGTGCAGGCCTCGGATGTGCTCAACGAGCAGTTCCGCACGCTACGCGCCATCTCCCGCAAGATGTCCTTCGCCGAGGTCTACCAGGGCCTGCAGACCGGTGTGGTGAATGGCACCGAGAACACCTGGTCGAACTACGAGAGCCAGAAGGTCAACGAGGTGCAGAAGTACTTCACCGAGTCCAACCATGGGCTGGTGGATTACATGGTGATCACCAACGCGACCTTCTGGAATGGCCTGCCGCGGGACATCCGCGCCCAGCTGCAGAAGATCATGGCCGAGGTCACCGTGCAGGTGAACCTGGAAGCCGAGCGCCTGAACCGTGACGCCCGCCAGCGCATCCTCGCCAGCGGCGGCAGCGAGATCCACACGCTTACCGCGCAGCAGCGCGCCGATTGGCGCGAGGCGATGCAGCCGGTGTGGCAGAAATTCCGCGACAACGTCGGCGCCGATTTTCTCCAGGCCGCCGAAGCCTCCAACCGCCCCCATTGATCCGTCCGGCTCCGCCGGATGGCGGGGCTTTCTGGAGCCTTTTCCATGAATCGACTCGTGCGCGTCTGGAACCACTTCGAGGAAGGCGCCATCGCCTTCCTGCTGGCGGCCATGACGCTGGTGACCTTCGTCTACGTGGTGATGACCAACGTCTTCACCCTGTTCTATGACCTGGGCGACCGCGTGCCCTCGCTGCAAGGAGTGTTTTACGCCATCGGTGACGCCATCCTCGGCGTCGCCCAGGACATGTCCTGGAGCAACGCCCTGACCAAGGCGCTGTTCGGCTGGCTGATCTTCTTCGGCATCGCCTACGGCGTGCGCACCGCCGGCCACCTGGGCGTGGATGCGCTGGTGAAGCTGGCGCCGCGTCCGCTGCAGCGGTTCATCGGTGTGCTCGCCTGCCTCTGCTGCCTGGGTTATGCCGGGCTGTTCATGGTCGCGAGCTTCGACTGGGTTAAGACGTTGTTGATCGCCGGCATCGGCGCCGAAGACCTCGACCACTTCGGCATCCTCCAGGCCTACATCGCGGTGATCGTGCCCATCGGCTTCGGCCTGGTGCTCCTGCGTTACCTGGAAATCCTCGTCAACCTGTTGCGCGGCCGCCAGCTCGGCCTGGGCCTTGCCGACGAGGCTGCGGAGGCCTCGAAACTGGCTGGCGAAGAAGTCGCGGAGAATCGTCCATGACCGTGATGATGCTGTTCCTCCTGCTGTTCGTCTTCATGTTCATCGGCGTGCCCATCGCCATTTCCCTGGGGCTTTCCGGGGCGCTGACGATCCTGCTGTTCAGCCCGGACTCGGTGCGCTCGCTGGCGATCAAGCTGTTCGAGACCTCCGAGGCCTACACGCTGCTGGCGATTCCGTTCTTCCTGCTCTCCGGCGCCTTCATGACCACCGGTGGCGTGGCGCGCCGGCTGATCGATTTCGCCAACGCCTGCGTCGGCCACATCCGTGGCGGCCTGGCGATTGCCGCAGTGCTGGCGTGCATGCTGTTCGCCGCGTTGTCTGGTTCGTCGCCGGCAACGGTGGCGGCGGTGGGTTCGATTGCCGTGGCTGGGATGGTGCGCTCGGGCTACCCGCGCGAGTTCGGCGCCGGGATCATCTGCAACGCCGGGACCCTGGGCATCCTGATCCCGCCGTCGATCGTCATGGTGGTGTACTCCGCCGCCACCGAGACTTCGGTGGGCAAGCTGTTCGTCGCTGGCGTGGTGCCGGGCCTGCTGCTGGGCGTGATCCTGATGGTGGTGATCTACATCGTCGCGCGGGTGAAGAATCTCCCGGCACAACCGCGCGCCAGCCTGCGCGAATGGCTGTCCGCTGCACGCCGTGCCGGCTGGGGGTTGCTGCTGCTGGTGATCATCCTCGGCGGCATCTACTCCGGTCTGTTCACGCCGACCGAGGCGGCGGCGGTGGCGGCGGTCTACTCGGCCTTCGTCGCGCTGTTCGTCTACAAGGACATGCGCCTGCGCGACTGCCCCAAGGTGCTGGTGGAGTCGGGGCGGCTGAGCATCATGCTGATGTTCATCATCGCCAACGCCATGCTCTTCGCCCACGTGCTGACCACCGAGCAGATTCCCCAGCAGATCACCGAGTGGGTGATGCAGGAGGGGCTGACGCCAATCGGCTTCCTGCTGATGGTCAACATCGTGCTGCTGGTAGCCGGCAGCTTCATGGAGCCGTCGGCCATCGTGCTGATCCTGGCGCCGATCTTCTTCCCCATCGCCATGCGCCTGGGGATCGACCCGATCCACCTGGGGATAGTCATGGTGGTGAACATGGAGATCGGCCTGGTGCACCCGCCAGTGGGGCTCAACCTGTTCGTCACCTCGGCGGTCACCGGCCTGCCGCTGGGCTCGACCATCCGCGCCGCGCTGCCGTGGCTGATGATCCTGCTGCTGTTCCTGATCCTGGTGACCTACGTGCCCTACATCTCGCTGGCGCTGCCGCACGCGCTGGGCATGTGACAGGTTGTCGCGGCCCCATGGCAGTAGGAGTTATGGGGCCCATCACTACGACTAAGGATTGGTAAGACCATGGTCGTATGGTTCGGGGAAGGGTGTCGCCGTTACAACTTAGGGCAACAAAAACAACACTCTTCACCGAGGTAAAACGCCATGACAGCGGCATCCGTGTACCCCGTGCGTCCCGAAGTGGCCGCGACCACTCTGACCGACGAGGCCACCTACAAGAAGCTGTACCAGCAGTCGGTGGTCAACCCCGACGGCTTCTGGCGCGAACAGGCCCAGCGCATCGACTGGATCAAGCCGTTCACCAAGGTCAAGCAGACCTCGTTCGACGACCATCACGTCGACATCAAGTGGTTTGCCGACGGCACCCTGAACCTCTCCTACAACTGCCTCGACCGTCACCTGGCCGAGCGCGGCGACCAACTCGCCATCATCTGGGAAGGCGACGATCCTTCCGAGCACAAGGAAATCACCTACCGCGAACTGCACGAGCAGGTCTGCAAGTTCGCCAATGCCCTGCGTGGCCAGGACGTGCACCGTGGCGACGTGGTGACCATCTACATGCCGATGATCCCGGAAGCCGTGGTCGCCATGCTGGCCTGCGCCCGCATCGGTGCGATCCACTCCGTGGTATTCGGCGGCTTCTCCCCCGAAGCACTGGCCGGGCGCATCATCGACTGCCGTTCCAAGGTAGTGATCACCGCCGACGAAGGTCTGCGGGGCGGCAAGAAGACCCCGCTCAAGGCCAACGTCGACGACGCGCTGACCAACCCGGAAACCAACAGCGTGCAGAAGATCATCGTCTGCAAGCGCACCGGTTCGAACATCAAGTGGAACCAGCACCGCGACGTGTGGTTCGAGGACCTGATGAAGGTCGCCGGCACCACCTGCGCGCCGAAGGAAATGGGCGCCGAGGACCCGCTGTTCATCCTCTACACCTCCGGCTCCACCGGCAAACCCAAGGGCGTACTGCACACCACCGGCGGCTATCTGGTCTACGCCTCGCTGACCCATGAGCGCGTGTTCGATTACCGTCCGGGCGAGGTCTTCTGGTGCACCGCCGACATCGGCTGGGTCACCGGCCACACCTATGTCGTCTACGGCCCGCTGGCCAATGGCGCGACCACCGTGCTGTTCGAGGGGGTGCCGAACTACCCGGACATCTCCCGCGTGGCGAAGATCGTCGACAAGCACAAGGTCAACATCCTCTACACCGCACCGACCGCCATCCGCGCCATGATGGCCGAGGGAAAGGCGGCAGTCGAAGGCGCCGACGGCTCCAGCCTGCGCCTGCTGGGGTCGGTCGGCGAGCCGATCAACCCGGAAGCCTGGCAGTGGTACTACGAGACTGTCGGCCAGTCGCGCTGCCCGATCGTCGACACCTGGTGGCAGACCGAAACGGGTGCCTGCCTGATGACACCGCTGCCGGGCGCCCACGGCCTGAAGCCGGGCTCCGCCGCCAAGCCGTTCTTCGGCGTGGTGCCGGCGCTGGTGGACAACCTGGGCAACATCCTGGAAGGGGCCACCGAGGGCAACCTGGTGATCCTCGATTCCTGGCCGGGCCAGGCGCGTACCCTCTACGGCGACCACGACCGCTACGTGGACACCTACTTCAAGACCTTCAAGGGCATGTACTTCACAGGCGACGGTGCTCGTCGCGACGAGGACGGCTACTACTGGATCACCGGTCGCGTCGATGACGTGCTGAACGTCTCCGGCCACCGCATGGGCACCGCCGAGATCGAGAGCGCGCTGGTCGCCCACCCGAAAGTCGCCGAAGCCGCGGTGGTTGGCGTACCGCACGACATCAAGGGACAAGGCATCTATGTCTACGTCACCCTGAATGCCGGCGAGGAATCCAGCGAGCAATTGCGCCAGGAGCTCAAGGCCTGGGTGCGCAAGGAGATCGGCCCGATCGCTACCCCGGACGTGATCCAGTGGGCGCCCGGCCTGCCGAAGACCCGCTCGGGCAAGATCATGCGCCGCATACTGCGCAAGATCGCCACGGCCGAGTACGACACCCTGGGAGATATCTCCACCCTGGCCGATCCAGGTGTGGTACAGCACCTGATCGACACGCACCAGGCCATGCGCGCGGCCTGATCTGCGGCTCCATGAAAAACGCCCCGCTTGCCGGGGCGTTTTCATTTCTGCGTTTTGGCTTTTCGTAGGAGCGAGCTTGCTCGCGAACGCATGACGCCGAGCCGATCCGGTTCGCGCGCCAGCTCGCTCCTACAGTGTGCTTCCTGCCCACCGGTAACATTTCCCTGCGACAAAATGAGGCGTCAGGAAACAATTCGCACAGCTTGGGAGTGTCTTTTCTGTCAGTGCGGAATGAGTCAATATCGCGCACCCCGCGCAGTGTCAGGGTATGGGTGTTTATGGCCCAATAACTGCAAGTAAATTAGGTTTTACTCCCCGCTTTAAGATCACGTAAGATCCGCGCCGTCAAGCCGCCGGGGCTCTGTCTCCGGCGCTTCTATAATTAGTTGTCGCATTGAAGAAATAACCGCTTCGGGGCTGTCGCTAGAATGCCGCTCACCCCGGTAGGCGCGCTTTTCACAAGAATCGCGCCGGCAATGCGCAGACGAACAATAACCTTCACTTCTGCACGGGCAGCCTGGGCCAACCCCTTTCTCCTGCCAATCGAAGTCCTACCCTCGAAGGAGTTACTGATGAAGAAGTTTGCACTTCTCGGTGCGCTGGCCCTGTCCGCGCTTTCCCTGGTTGCCCACGCTGACGACAAGCCGGTCCGCATCGGCATCGAAGCCGGTTATCCGCCTTTCTCCTTCAAGACGCCCGATGGCAAGCTCGCCGGTTTCGACGTGGATATCGGCAACGCCCTGTGCGAAGAGATGAAGGTCAAGTGCACCTGGGTCGAGCAGGAGTTCGATGGCCTGATCCCGGCGCTGAAGGTTCGCAAGATCGACGCCATCCTCTCGTCGATGACCATCACCGACGAGCGCAAGAAGTCCGTCGACTTCACCAACAAGTACTACCACACCCCCGCGCGCTTCGTGATGAAGGCAGGCGTGACCCTGAATGACCCGCTGGTCGACCTGAAGGGCAAGAAGGTCGGTGTGCTGCGCGCCTCCACCCACGACCGCTACGCCACCGACGTCCTGGCCCCGGCCGGTATCGAAGTGGTGCGCTACAACTCGCAGAACGAAGCCAACATGGACCTAGTCTCCGGCCGCATCGACGCGACCATGGCCGACTCGGTCAATCTCGACGACGGTTTCCTGAAAACCGACGCCGGCAAGGGCTACGCCTTCGTAGGTCCGGAATACAACGATCCGAAGTACTTCGGTGGTGGCGCCGGCATCGCCGTGCGCAAGGGCGATACCGCCCTGGCCGAGAAATTCAACGCGGCCATCGCCGGCATCCGTGCCAACGGCAAGTACAAGGAAGTACAGGACAAGTACTTCAAGTTCGACGTCTACGGCGAGAACTGATCCACGTCCGGAAGTGGCGCAAACCCAGGCCTGACCCTGAAGTTTGTGCCACTTTTTTATTGGGGGTGAGCCTGCAATGGCGCTCGCCCTGAGCGTCCGTGTCGTTGCGGGCGGCGTCCGGTTTCATGAGGTAGGAAATTATGCTCAATGGCTACGGAGCCACCATCGTCGATGGTGCCTGGCTGACGCTTCAGCTCTCCCTGCTGTCGATGGCGCTGGCGATCGCGCTGGGTCTGCTCGGTGCGGCCATCCGACTGTCGCCGGTGAAGTGGCTGGCCTGGTGCGGCGACCTCTATTCCACCGTGATCCGCGGCGTACCGGACCTGGTGCTGATCCTGCTGATCTTCTACGGCGGCCAGGCCGCGGTGAACTGGGTCGCGCCGATGGTCGGCTATGACGACTACATCGACCTCAATCCTTTCGCCTCCGGTGTCGGCACCCTGGGCTTCATCTTCGGCGCGTACCTCTCCGAGACCTTCCGTGGCGCCTTCATGGCCATCCCGAAAGGGCAGGGCGAGGCCGGCTTCGCCTACGGCATGAGCGGGCTTCAGGTGTTCTTCCGCATTCAGGTACCGCAGATGATCCGCCTGGCCATTCCGGGCTTCACCAACAACTGGCTGGTGCTGGTCAAGGCCACCGCGCTGATCTCCGTGGTCGGCCTGCAGGACATGATGTTCAAGGCCAAGCAAGCCTCGGACGCCACCCGCGAACCCTTCACCTATTTCCTCGCCGTGGCGGCGTTGTACCTGGTGGTCACCACCGTCTCCCTGGTACTGCTGCGCATGCTCGAACGCCGCTATTCGGTCGGCGTGAAAGTCGCCGAGCTGTAGGAGGACCTGTTGATGTTTGGCAATGACCGCGACGGAGCCGCATTTTGCGCAGGGCAAGGCGCGAGGAGAGAGATTTGGTGATTCCAAATGACCGACGAGTAACGCAGCACTGCGCAAAATGCGGCCCGTCCCTTCGGGTTGCGCGGCAAATCACGCCATGCGTCGTTGCGGAACTTGCCAAGGGAGCGACCATTGCCGGCGTCCCGCGTCTAGCCTGGCGTGATTTGTCGCGGCAACGCGGCTCATTGCCAAACATCAACAGGTCCTCGGGAGCCTGATCATGATCTTCGACTTCTCCGTCATCTGGGACAGCCTGCCGCTCTACTTCAGCGGCCTGCTGGTGACCCTCAAGCTGCTGGCCATCTCGCTGTTCTTCGGCCTGCTCGCGGCGGTGCCGCTGGCGCTGATGCGCTGTTCGAAGAACCCGGCGGTGAACCTGCCCGCCTGGCTCTACACCTACGTGATCCGCGGCACCCCGATGCTGGTGCAGCTGTTCCTCATCTATTACGGCCTGGCGCAGTTCGCCGTGGTGCGCGAAAGCTTCCTCTGGCCGTGGCTGTCCAACGCCACCTTCTGCGCCTGCGCCGCGTTCGCCATCAACACCAGCGCCTACACCGCCGAGATCCTCGCCGGCAGCATTCGCGCCACGCCGCATGGCGAAATCGAAGCGGCCAAGGCCATGGGCATGTCGCGCCTGAAGATGTATCGCCGCATCCTGCTGCCCTCGGCCCTGCGCCGCGCGCTGCCGCAGTACAGCAACGAAGTGATCATGATGCTGCAGACCACCAGCCTGGCGTCCATCGTCACCCTGGTGGATATCACCGGCGCCGCGCGCACCGTGTACTCGCAGTACTACCTGCCGTTCGAGGCGTTCATTACCGCCGGCATTTTCTACCTGATCATGACTTTCACCCTGGTGCGCCTGTTCAAGCTGGCCGAACGCCGCTGGCTGGCCTATCTCGCGCCGCGCAAGCACTGAGGAAAAGACCGTGGAACGTATCGATCATCTGCTGCCGTGGAGCAGCCTGGGCAGCGAACGTCGCCTGAGCGTGTTCCGCTACGGCAAGGGCCCGCGCAAGGTCTATATCCAGTCCAGCCTGCACGCCGACGAGTTGCCGGGCATGCGCACCGCCTGGGAGCTCAAGCTGCGCCTGGCCGACCTCGAGTCGCGCGGGCAACTGAACTGCGTTGTCGAACTGGTGCCGGTGGCCAACCCCATCGGCCTGGGTCAGACCCTCCAGGCCAGCCACCTGGGCCGTTTCGAGTTCGCCAGCGGGAAGAACTTCAACCGCGATTTCGTCGAGCTGAGCGCGCTGGTTGCCGAGCGTGTCGGCGAAAAGCTGGGCGCTGACGAAGCCGCCAACGTCGAGCTGATCCGCCAGGCCATGCGCGACGGCCTCGACGCGCTGCCGCCGGCCTCGTCCGAGCTGCAGGGCATGCAGCGCATCCTGCTGCGCCACGCCTGTGATGCCGAGGTCGTACTCGACCTGCACTGCGACTTCGATGCCGCCATCCATGTCTACGCGATCCCGCAGCACTGGCCGCGCTGGAAGTCCCTGGCCGCGCGCCTGAAGGCTGGCGTGGCGCTGCTCGCCGAAGACTCCGGTGGCAGTTCCTTCGATGAATCCTGCTCGCTGCCCTGGCTGCGCCTGGCGCAAGCATTCCCGCAGGCGGCGATTCCGCTGGCGTGCCTGGCGACCACCGTCGAGCTGGGCGGCGTAGGCGATACCCGCGTCGACCAGGCGCAGGACAATTGCGAAGCCATCCTCGGCTTCCTTGCCGAGCAGGGCCTGATCGCCGGTGACTGGCCGGCGGCTCCGGCCGAGTGCTGCGAAGGCATGCCCTTCGAAGGTACCGAATACCTCTACGCGCCCCACGTCGGTGTCGTGAGCTACCTGCGCAAGGCGGGGGAGTGGGTGGAGAAGGGCGACGCGCTGTTCGAAGTGGTCGACCCGCTGAACGACAAGGTCAGCACCGTACGCGCCGGGACCTCCGGCGTGCTGTTCGCCATCGAGCGTGGGCGCTACGCCCAGCCAGGGCTTTGGCTGGCCAAGGTGGCCGGGCGTGAGCCGTTCCGCAAGGGCCGGCTGATCAACGACTGAATTCGAGAACCGACACCATGTACAAACTTGAAATCCAGGACCTGCACAAGCGCTACGGCACCCATGAGGTGCTCAAGGGCGTCTCCATGGCGGCCAAGGCAGGCGACGTGATCAGCATCATCGGCTCCTCCGGCTCGGGCAAGAGCACCTTCCTGCGCTGCATCAACCTGCTGGAGCAGCCCCACGCCGGCAAGATCCTGCTCAACGGCGAAGAGCTCAAGCTCACCCCGAACAAGGACGGTGCGCTCAAGGCCGCCGACGCCAAGCAGCTGCAGCGCATGCGCTCGCGCCTGTCGATGGTGTTCCAGCACTTCAACCTGTGGTCGCACATGAGTGCCCTGGAGAACGTCATCGAAGCGCCGGTCCATGTGCTCGGCGTGTCGAAGAAGGAAGCGCTGGAGAAGGCCGAGCACTACCTGGCGAAAGTCGGCGTGGCGCACCGCAAGGATGCCTATCCCGCACACATGTCCGGCGGCGAGCAGCAGCGCGTGGCGATTGCCCGTGCCCTTGCGGTCGAGCCGGAAGTGATGCTGTTCGACGAGCCGACCTCGGCGCTCGACCCCGAGCTGGTTGGCGAAGTGCTGAAGGTCATGCAGGACCTGGCGCAGGAAGGCCGCACCATGGTGGTGGTGACCCATGAAATGGGCTTCGCCCGCGAGGTTTCCAACCAGCTGGTGTTCCTGCACAAGGGCCTGGTGGAAGAGACGGGCTGCCCGAGGGAAGTCCTCAACAATCCGCAATCGGAACGGCTCAAGCAGTTCCTTTCCGGCAGCTTGAAGTAAGCTGTCTGTCATTCGCACCGTTGGGTGAACCTGCCGCATGACCGCACAACGCATCGGATTCCTGCTCTGGCCGCACACGCGGGCGCTGACCCTCGCGCTGGCCGAGGAGGCCCTGCGGGTCGCCCGCCGGCTGCACCCTGAAGCGCTCTACGAACCAGTGTTCATGAGTGCCGAACCGGTGGCCGAAGCGGACGGCTGGCGCCTGCCGGGGCAGTCCTGGAACGGTGTGCTGGAACAGTGCCAGCGTATCTTCCTGGTCGCCGACGAGATTCCCCAGACGGTCTCCGCGCCGCTGGGCGCCGTGCTCAAGCAGCTGTCGCGCAGTGGCGTGAGCATCGGCGCGCTGTCCGCCGGCATCTACCCGCTGGCGCAGCTCGGGCTGCTCGATGGTTACCGTGCCGCCGTGCACTGGCGCTGGCACGACGACTTCACCGAGCGTTATCCCAAGGTCATCGCCACCAACCACCTGTTCGAGTGGGATCGCGACCGCCTGAGCGCCTGCGGCGGCATGGCGGTGCTCGACCTGCTGCTGGCCGTGCTGTCCCGCGACCACGGTGCGGAACTGGCGGGCGCGGTTTCCGAAGAGCTGGTGGTGGAGCGCATCCGCGAAGGCTCCGAGCGCCAGCGCATCCCGCTGAAGAACCGCCTCGGCTCCAGCCACCCGAAGCTCACCCAGGCGGTGCTGCTGATGGAGGCGAACATCGAGGAGCCGCTGACTACCGACGAGATCGCCCAGCACGTGTGCGTCTCGCGCCGCCAGCTGGAGCGCATCTTCAAGCAGTACCTGACCCGCGTGCCCAGCCAGTACTACCTGGAGCTGCGCCTGAACCGCGCGCGGCAGATGCTCATGCAGACCAGCAAGTCGATCATCCAGATCGGCCTGTCCTGCGGCTTCTCCAGCGGCCCGCACTTCTCCAGCGCCTACCGCAACTTCTTCGGCGTGACCCCACGCGAAGACCGCAACCAGCGCCGCGGCCAGGGCGCCGCCGAAGCCGCTCCGGTGGTCGCCGAGCGCGGTTGACGGCTCATTCTGTAGCGCCGTAGGGCGAATAACCTGGAACAGGTTATCCGCCGTTCCGGGCACGGCGGATAACGCTGGCGCGTTATGCGCCCTACGACTCTCTCGCCGGATACGTCGGCGTCATGCGGTTCGCGAGCAAGCTCGCTCCTACAGAATTACCCTCTCTGTCTTATTCCTGACCGTTCGTTCGCCGTGCGAACAAATTCCACGCCCTCTTGTACCCGCAGCAGTCCGCAAGCCTTACACTGCGCCTTCCCGACGCTTTCTGTCGCATTTCCGTAAGCCTCGGCAATTCGCGGGTTGGCGCTATAACAAGTTGTCGCATGGCGGCAATGCCGGCCCGCTGATCGTCCCTACAATCCATTCATCGATAGCCGCCTTACCAGGCAGGAGAACACCGATGTCCGCTCCGCAAGCTCAGGTCCAACGCTCCGACTTCGACCAGGTCATGGTTCCCAACTATTCGCCGGCTGCCTTCATTCCGGTGCGTGGCGAAGGCTCGCGAGTCTGGGATCAGAGCGGCCGAGAGCTGGTGGACTTCGCGGGCGGCATTGCGGTGAGCTCGCTGGGTCACACCCACCCGGCGCTGATGCAGGCGCTGACCGAGCAGGCCGGCAAGATCTGGCACGTCTCCAACGTCTTCACCAACGAGCCGGCCCTGCGTCTGGCCAAGAAGCTGATCGACGCCACCTTCGCCGAGCGGGTGTTCTTCGCCAACTCCGGCGCCGAGGCCAACGAGGCCGCGCTGAAACTGGCACGCCGCTATGCCCATGACGTATATGGTCCCGAGAAGTACGAGATCATCTCGATGGTCAACAGCTTCCACGGCCGCACCCTGTTCACCGTCAACGTCGGTGGCCAGGCCAAGTACTCCGATGGTTTCGGCCCGAAGGTCGAAGGCATCACCCACATTCCGTTCAACGACCTGGAAGCCCTGAAAGCGGCCATCTCCGACAAGACCTGCGCCGTGATCATCGAGCCGGTGCAGGGCGAGAGCGGCGTGCTGCCGGCCGACAAGGCGTACCTGGAAGGCGTGCGCAAGCTGTGCGACGAGAACAACGCGTTGCTGATCTTCGATGAAGTGCAGAGCGGCTTCGGTCGTATCGGCTACCTCTACGCCCACCAGTACTACGGCGTGAACCCGGACATCCTCTCCAGCGCCAAGGGCCTGGGCGGCGGCTTCCCGATCGGCGCCATGCTGACCACCGCGAAGATCGCCGAGCACCTGGTCGTCGGCACCCACGGCACCACCTACGGCGGCAACCCGCTGGCGTGTGCGGTCGCTGGCGCCGCCTTCGACGTGATCAACACCCCGGAAGTGCTCGAAGGCGTGAAAGCCAAGCACGAACGCTTCAAGGTCCGCCTGGAGAAGATCGCCGCCGAGTACGGCATCTTCACCCAGGTGCGCGGCATGGGCATGCTGATCGGCGCGGTGCTCAACGACGCCTTCAAGGGCAAGGCCAAGGACGTGCTCAACGCCGCCGAGAAGGAAGGCGTGATGGTCCTGCAGGCCGGCCCGGACGTGGTGCGTTTCGCGCCCAGCCTGGTGATCCCGGACGCCGACATCGACGAAGGCCTGGATCGCCTCGAGCGCGCCATCGCCAAGCTGACCCGCGGCTGATCCCCCGGCTACGCTGAAGCGGCGGGGCACGCGCCTCGCCGCCTGACCGGCCGGGTCGTCCCGGCTGGTGCTTTCGAATGCCCTGATGAGTGCGGCACGGGTTGTGTCGCGCCTGCCAATCACGAATTTTGTCTGGTTAGAGGAGTGACGCCATGCTGGTGATGCGCCCCGCCCAAGTGGCCGACCTGCAGCAAGTGCAGCGTCTCGCCGCGGACAGCCCGGTCGGCGTCACGTCGCTGCCGGACGACGCGGAACGCCTGCGCGAGAAGATCCTTGCCTCGGAGGCCTCGTTCGCCGCCGAAGTGAGCTTCAACGGTGAAGAGAGCTATTTCTTCGTGCTCGAGGACACCGACACCGGCCGGCTGGTCGGCTGCTCGGCCATCGTCGCCTCGGCCGGTTTCTCCGAACCGTTCTACAGCTTCCGCAACGAGACCTTCGTGCACGCCTCCCGCGAGCTGAAGATTCACAACAAGATTCATGTTCTCTCGCTCTGCCACGACCTGACCGGCAACAGCCTGTTGACCAGTTTCTACGTCGAGCGCGAGCTGGTGAACACGCCGATCGCCGAGCTCAACTCCCGCGGCCGCCTGCTGTTCATGGCCAGCCACCCGGAGCGCTTCGCCGACGCGGTGGTGGTGGAGATCGTCGGCTACAGCGACGAGCAGGGCCAGTCGCCGTTCTGGAACGCCATCGGGCGCAACTTCTTCGACCTCGACTACACCGAGGCCGAGAAGCTCTCGGGGCTGAAGAGCCGCACCTTCCTCGCCGAACTGATGCCGCATTACCCGATCTACGTGCCGCTGCTGCCGGATGACGCGCAGGAGGCCATGGGCCAGGTGCATCCGCGCGCGCAGATCACCTTCGACATCCTGATGCGCGACGGCTTCGAATCCGACAACTACGTCGACATCTTCGACGGCGGCCCGGCGCTGCACGCGCGCACCTCGGGCATCCGTTCCATCGCCCAGAGTCGCCAGGTGCCGGTGCGCATCGGTGAAGGCGGCAAGGGCAATCGCGGTTACCTGGTGACCAACGGCCAGTTGCAGGATTTCCGCGCCATCGTCGTCGAACTCGATTGGGTACCGGGCAAGCCCGTGACTCTGAACCAGCAAGCCGCCGAAGCCCTGGGCATCGGCGAGGGCGCCAGCGTGCGCCTGGTTGCGATCTGAGGGGAGAGAGCATGATCGTCCGTCCCGTAACCAGTGCCGACCTGCCGGCTCTTTTCGATCTGGCGCGCAGCACCGGCACCGGCCTGACCACACTGCCGGCCAATGAACAGCGTCTGCAGCACCGCGTGAACTGGGCCGAAAAAGCCTTCCGCGGTGAGGCCGAGCGCGCCGATGCCGACTACCTGTTCGTCCTCGAAAACGATGACGGCAAGGTGGTGGGGATTTCCGCCGTCGCCGGTGCTGTCGGCCTGCGCGAGCCCTGGTACAACTACCGCGTCGGCCTGACCGTCAGCGCCTCGCAAGAGCTGGGTATCCACCGCGAAATTCCCACGCTGTTCCTGGCCAACGACCTCACCGGCCAGTCCGAGCTGTGCTCGCTGTTCCTGCATGCCGACCATCGCGCCGGCCTGAACGGTCGTCTGCTGTCCAAGGCGCGCTTCCTGTTCATCGCCGAGTTCCGCGAGCTGTTCGGCGACAAGGTGATCGCCGAGATGCGCGGCATGTCCGACGCGGCTGGCCGTTCGCCGTTCTGGGAAAGCCTGGGCCGGCACTTCTTCAAGATGGAGTTCAGCCAGGCCGATTACCTGACCGGCGTGGGCAACAAGGCCTTCATCGCCGAGCTGATGCCCAAGTTCCCGCTCTACAGCTGCTTCCTCTCCGAGGATGCGCGTGAAGTGATCGGCCGTGTCCACCCGGACACCGAGCCGGCGCTGGCCATGCTCAAGGCCGAGGGCTTCAGCTACCAGGGCTATGTCGACATCTTCGATGCCGGCCCCGCCATCGAGGCGCCGACCGAGAAGATCCGCGCCATCGCCGACAGCCAGAACCTGGTGCTGGCCATCGGCACGCCGGGCGATGACGCCGAGCCCTTCCTGATCCACAACCGAAAGCGCGAGGAGTGTCGCATCACCGCCGCGCCCGCGCGCCTGGCCGCTGGTTCGCTGGTGGTCGATGCGCAGACTGCCAAGCGCCTGCGCCTGTCCGCCGGGGCCTCGGTCCGCGCGGTGCCTCTCTCCGGAAAACGCAACTGACGCCGCCCGGCGTCAGGGGAGCCTGATGATGAATACCCACTACATTGCCGGCCAGTGGCTGGCAGGCGAAGGCGAGCCGCTGGAATCGCTCTGCCCGGTCAGCCAGGCCGTTGTCTGGTCCGGCCGTGCTGCCTCCGAGCAGCAGGTCGCCG
>OGQD01000099.1_pt1 | contig 68171 bp, 57 predicted proteins | sample 1553091 | NCBI WGS metagenome assembly OGQD01 (sample SAMEA2580290, study PRJEB22360) | human gut metagenome | biome: human gut; feature: human-associated habitat; material: faeces | place: Denmark | collected 2008/2010
AACTTAGCTCCGCACCTCGTCCTTGACCATTAAACATTTCCATAGCTCGACTCATCGATTTGGCATTTGGTTCAGCTTTGTCCTTGCCATTGGCTTGGGCTTGTAAGGCTACATCACGGTAGAACTGGATGATGTTGTCCTCCTGATCCACCACGTTGTTCATTGTGCTGTTATTGAACACGGCATCAAAGTAAGCGGATGCTTCCATCTGACTCACTTTACGTTGTGTCAGTTGCTTCATTTCATACATGTGTTCATCCCATGCACGTACTGAAATACCGAGTTGCTGTTTGACCTTATCAGCATCAAATTTAGTACTGTGTGGAACTTTGACCACACCTGCACTGCTGTTCTGTCCTTTTAAGGCAATCGCTAAAGTATTGTTGCACACTACTCGGATCGAGGTAAATTGTGCGGTGGTGGCAAGGGTTCCGTCACATGCTGTTGCCAAGAGCATATAGCCATTACTGACATCTTTGCCCTTCAACATGGATGTTTGCCCTGTACGTGCTAGTGCCCAGAATTTCTTGCCACCTTTGAGTACACCTGCGGTTTCAAGTTCAAAACCTGATTGCTCGGTGAGGTCACGATAGAATTCTAAAATCTCTCTCGGTTGCACTTCCTGAAAGCGTTGACTGACGACTGACAGTGGAGCATGGGTATCAGAGCGATATAAAACTCGTTGTTCTTCATAAGGCATGATGATGCTTTGCCCACGGTCATTCTGCGCCATATAACTGACATTAGAAGATTCAATCCGCCAATCCATACCTGCCTGCTGTGCCCAGACTTCAATCGGTTGGTTTTGTGTCAGTTGATTCCCTAGTCCGTGCCAAGGGGTTTCTCCGACATACGCCATTTGTTCAAGTTGATGTGCCATAGTTTTATTCCTTTTAATTTGAAAATGAAATTTGAATTTGTGTGGTTACTAACGATCTTTAATGCAAAAGGTGCGCTGGAAACTTTTGGTAGCAGTTGTGGCAGAAGCATAAATTCTGCTGTGGTGGTGTGCTTTGTTCGGTAAATGAATTCAACACACTGCCGAGTACCGTTCCTGCTATTCCACCGACAATCGGTGGCAGATTGAAAGACTTTGCGACCGTGGTTCCCAATGCACCCAATGTGGTCGGTGTGACCAAATTGGTTAAGGTCGTATTTGATTGTTGTGTACTTGCTTCAACCAATATCACATTCGTTGAATGGCAAAAGGGACAGCTCAAGCTCATAGCTCGACTCCTTAAATTTTGTGCATAAAAAAAGCCTGCTCGATGGCAGACTTTGTTTTCATATTTTCATGAAGAACTCAAAAGAGTTTCATGATTCTCATTAGGATATTATGTGTCTGAAATTATTTGGAATAACTTTTAATTTACTAATTCAATTAGTAAATAATCTCTCCAATTTTTTATTTCAAATACAACTATCAATATTATTCCAACACTCAAGCAGGTTTAAGCTGATGAGTACGATTAGGCTGTGCTGAATCAGGTTTGGCAAGTTCCCTATAAATCTCTAATTGACGATTAATTTCATTAATTTTTGGCTGTAGATCAACTGATATAAAATTACTTGACTCATCAATAGCCACCCAACCAGCTTGAACCTTTTCCATTTCATTACCTTTTTGCAACTTATGTAATATCCATTGGTTCAGATGATAGGCACGCATATAAGCTTCATGTTGATAGATCAATAAAGTACTAAAAGTAATAATACGATCAGCATTATTCAACATATGAGTTTCAAAACTTTGTAGCTGTTTGAATAGCACATTTGTTCGATGAACCAATAAATTTTCATTGAACCACGCTGCGAATTCAATGAGTAATTTCACTACGATATCTCTCTGATTACACAAGGCTTCTCGATTCATACTATTTGCACCTGTAGAACCAGCAACCCCTCCCATATATGCACCAATACCACTCGCAACAATGACTCCAACACCACCTGTAGCAAGACCTGCTAATGCGCCGAGTAGCATTGACCCTGTCATTGCACCTCCAGCAATTGCAGCAGTTTCTTTGCCAACATTTTTTAAGTATTGCTCGCCATCCACTTTACCTGAATTAAAATCACCATAATTACGATATGCCGCTAAACCAATCGTTAATAGTGGGATTGGTAGCATATCTCCTACATCCGCAAAATCTGAAACTTGCTCTAGTCCTACACCAGTAGTTTCCTGAACAGCTTCATAGCTTAAAGTGGTATCCACTAACACCATCGGATGATTACCTAGCTGCTCTGCAAGTTCACTGTTCACAATCACTGGAATATCTGGATACTTATCAAAATGACTTAATACATAATCAGCATCCATTGAGCACTTAACTTGCATCGGTGTGCCATCAACAATCAAATCATAACCAGCTTGGTTTGCGCTATCGGGAAATTCAACTGTATGTCCTTGTTGTTGTAAATTCAGTGCAACCTGTTGTTCAGCAACATAACCAGTTAAACGAGTCACTGCTCCTGCACTATCTAGTGTATTCGCTGAAATGTCTTGTAAAGTATTTAAGTTTTCAGGATTTCCTTTTGATGCAAAGCTCAATGCATCTAATACAGATGGATCAATATGTGCATAATCCCAAATTAATCCTAAAGAATATGCGGATGCCGTTAAGCCCACACCCACCTTTAGCCCTTGATCAGATAATATTTTTTCTAGCTCTTTTTGTGCTTTTTGATTTTGGTTAAGACACTCAACAATTTTTTTATTTTTCAAAAGTTTTGGTGCACTCGCAATAATTCCTTCACTATATGGAATCTGCGAATCACGCCCTCCAAAAAATGTACCAACTCCCTTACTAAAACTATTTAGCCCACGTCCCATGTCAGCTAAGAAATTCGTATCTTCAGGACGAGTTGCAATAACGTCTTCTGGTAAAAGGGCTGTTATAGCACGATTGAGTAGATTCCCTTGTAATGCTCTATCTTTCGCATCGTCTATAGAGCAAAGTAAATATACAGCATATTGCAAATCACCAAACTCTCCTTTTTCCTGATTATAGATAACATTCTTCCGCATTATTAAACATTCAAGATAATCAAAATATAATGTTTCTTGATAAGAACAATGCTCAAAATAGTACTCAAACTTTTCTATAGCGCTAGTATAGATTTGACTACGTTTGTACACTATCGCCTGTGCTTTAATGACAGCATTGCTAGGCTCACGCTCAAATAAAATTTTTAAGATCTCTCGACTAATCTGTAAATGTTCACTTTTTTCAATCTTCGATAAATACCGACTGACTAATTCAGAAATATTCATCGACGCTTGATGCTTGAGTTTGAATAAAATACATTGCTCTAACCAAGCATAATTTTTTGCATGCCCCTGATAGTGAGGGATAAATACTGTTTCAATCAATTCAACCAATTCTAAAGCAACGCCAATTTCCTCAGATGAATTGATAGAAAATTCCCATTTTTGTGGAATAGTCACACTAAATAAGCGAGAGAAAAACCCCGAATTAAGATCAGCTTTTTCTTGAGTAACTAACATCAACATATCTTCTGGAGTAAGTGTATGTTTTTGAGTTTTAATTCTATCTAGTCGTACTTTAAGTAATTTAAAATTCATATATCCCCCTAATTTTTTGAATTTTCAGATAATTTACTATTTTAGACACCAGAATTATATTACTTAAAATTGAAAAAGTACTAGTGTATTAAAAATAATAAAATTATTGATTTATTTATATATTTTCATAACCTCGATTGACTAAACTCACCCTTAATTTTATCATTCGACTGCTGACCTACATCGTCAGTCGGTTTTGACAGACCGTTTACAAAAGGCGCACAACAACGCTGTGATGGTTTTGTGCGTTCTCTTAAGTCACGCCTTTACGGTGAGACTGGGAGGGGCACGCTTGCGTGCGCTGATTTCCTTTTGTATCAGTCTGTCAACCCGCCCAGTCTTGCCACCATTATTTGACAGTAATTTGGTAAGACTCTCTTTCATACAAAAGGAGTAGTCACCATGACTCAGCACTTTCTATCTATATTATTTTCCCTAAAACGATTTTCTATTCCTCTGTTGCAATAGCAACTTTCAAAATTTTTTGCTTATTTGACTGATCTAAACGCTATCTAGCCTTGGAAAGCTTTTTCAGATCTACACTTTAGTCAATTCAGCAAAATATATTACACATCAAATAACACAATAAAAATTAGGGGAAATGATGAAAATTCAAACTTCACTCATTGTTGTCTCAGTTGCACTTCTAGCATCAGGCTGTGCCAGCAAAACCGAACGCCAGTTTATCAGTGGTTGTAAAACAGGCGGCATTAATGACAGCACTTGTTCATGCATCTACGACAAACTTGAAAAGAAATATGGTGAGGGTGGACTGAAAGAAAATATCTACACCTTACAACAAACTGAATCCTTCCAGATGGATATGGTCAATGTGTCCTATCAGTGTATGAAGGAGTAGCCATGAGAACACTTGCAGGCATTATCTGCGTCATCGCTGTGATTTGTGTACTGGGTCTACCCTTCATTAGCTTCATGATCGTGATGGGAATTTTTATTGCATTGGCAAAATTTGCAACTGGGGGGGAAGTAAATGAATTCTAATCTTAAAGCTGGACTGATCAGCACTTATCTGGTCATTGGATTCTTTTTTGCCATCTATCAACATTTCTGGGGGCAGTATAACTATAAGCCATTTACCTACAATTTAGGGCAAGGCTTAGTGTGGCCTGCGGTGATGTTTCCTGTAATCGGTAAAATTGTTGGTGGAATTTTGATTCTACTATTCGTCTGGTTTGTTGTTATTCGTCCTAAATTATAAGGGAGTGCAATCATGAAATCATTATTTTCCACCATTGCCTTGTGTTCCCTGTTAATGGCATGTAGCCAGAACAATCAACCACCAAAAACTGATACTTCAGGTGAGCCTACCAATAATGCTGCTCAGCATACTCAATCAATCTATGCTCCTTATACCGAGGAAGCAGTTAAAGCTAAACTCAATGAAATGCAGATGATTATTGACAATGGTCATGTCTATTTACCTGCTGAGGTCAAGGAAGCGGAGTCTTATATCAGTGGATGGAATAAGTATCCTGATGTGCTGAAAGCCATGATGGAAACTGACCTTAATCCAAACAACACTCAGGAAGCTGCTGACATTCCGCTTGAGAATGAATCTGCACAAGTTAGCGATCTAAATGTTAAGGCTCGCATTAGTGCTAGAGAATCTCAATCTGCTTTTAATGTACAAGGGGCAATTGAATATATTCTTGAAATTCAATCGACCAGCAATCAGCCTTTTGTTCTACAAGGCATGAAAATTAATCGTGGTCGTTGTGGTTATTACACCGCTGACTTTCATAGCAAGATGCCTGTGCAAATGAGCTATAGCTCTACAGTATCGTACTTATTGAAATGCCGTGGTGATCAGGTGCTTGAAGCTGAATTAATCACCGATCAAGGAAATGTAAGTTTGTCTTTTTGATGTCAAACTGTACAAGATAGAGAATACATCTGATAGTCGTGTTCTCTATTTTTAATATCATAATGACTCATTTTGTTCAATATCTCTGCGCCATTTTACTTCAAACTGACCTGTACCAAAAGTCCGCATCTGTGGAGAGGTTTTAGCCCGTAAGCGCTGATCTTCTTTTTCAGGATTGACCAAGTACATCGCTGCACGAATCGCATTTGTAACTTGTATTGGTTGATCACGATGAATCATTCCAACCCCAAGCAATCCATTTTTATCAAATTTTTCCTTGTTGTCTTTGGTATTACAGTTGTAGTGAGTACCCTGTTGATTGGTGATGTGCTTCCAATACTCAGCCACCAGTTTTGCTAAACCTGAATCCTCTATACGACTATTCCCATCATAGATGAGTAATAAATGGCAGTGATAGCCTTTTTCTACACCCTGCTCTAATGCCCATACATAACCTTGTAAGTGCTTAAAACAGGTATCTTTATTTGACATACGATTACATAGAATATCCAATGCATACTTAAAGTCTTGAATACCCCAATGGATTTGATATTCTTTAAGAATAGAGATATCTACTCGAACAAACTGTAATCTAGCATAGTGTGTAAGCAGTTTATTTAGGTAGCATTCCAGTTTAAAGCGATTACGTTGTTCTTGACGCTGAAAATCGAATTGTTCTCGTATTGTATTTTTCATCTCATGTTGAATTATGCCTTGAATATGGAAGATGTGGTTTAGTTCAAATCGTAAAATATCTTCATAAAGATGGGAGTCCAATTTATCCATAATGTAATCTACGAGATTAATCACTCTTTTGAAAACATTAATGATTCTGGAATAAGTAAAATCTTCTCTGTAAATCACCTTAAAAGCACACACAGCATCCAACAGCTCTCGCTTGAATTCTTCATGATCATCAACAAATTGCTCATGGCATGTACTAACCATAAAATCTTCGATTGAGATAAGAATGGATGATTCACTTTCTAATGGATTATTCTGGTACATTTAGGTTCTCACTGAAACATAAGGTTCATATCTAAGTGAGAGATGTAAAATTTTACTGATCATGATTCTAAAGCAGGATGTTGTGGTCATCCTGCTTAGCTGAACATGCTTAGAGACTTTGGAACATACTATAGGGTTAATTTAGAATGCTTTTAGTGATTTGATATTGATACATTGTCTATAACCCATTTGAGTATGGGCTATACTTAACTAAATAACTCACTGTATTTAATCAACGATATAAGTTATTGTTTATATTATTAATAGATAATAATATATATTACCTGTTAAGCAAACCTGTCTAGACTGACCATTACACCACTGCGCCATACAGCGAGAATAACCAAATTATGGGAATATTACAGAAGCTAAACTTACGCTACTTTTTTATTCAGCAATTCAGTTCCTCCTGTATAAAACTGATCCAGCAATCCATATTTTTTCATGTCATCAACACTAGGTTCAATGAATTTCAGCAAATAGTCTTCGTTCGAATATTCCTCCTCTTTCCCACGAATTGGATGAGGGATATCGATCAGAAAAAACTCATCTTTAGTGAGTGTTGAATCGGGCACATAGATACAACTATACATTTTCTGCGACTCGACTTTTGGTATAATTTGAAAAAACTTGCCTGCTACATGACTGAGTCTTCGCGTACTTTTTAAAAATGGTAAAATCTGATTTTTGGCAATCAAATTCAAACAAAATAATAAGAATTCTAGGATGAACCGTTGCTCCTGTTTCTCTAGCTTCTGAATCTGTATTTGGATGTCCGCATCTGGATCGCTGTTTCTGATTAAGTCAGGATTTGTAATCAATTCCAAACGGTATTTTTCTTGAAAGACAAAAGGATAAATATCTTTTTCAATTGTAGTCCGATTTAAAATATCTACACCATATAACAGTGAACCTTGTAAGATATGCTGACGTAAACCCCGCTGATCAAGCAGTCTGCAACACCATGATTCAAAATAGCATTGCATCATTGTCAAATTTGAATCCAAATCATTCAACTTGATATGTTGCTTCTTTTTATTGATTAATGCTTGTTTGAACACTTTTGCAAATACTGTCAAATCTCCTTGTTCCTGATGGCATTGTTGTAATTGCAAATAATGAATTAGACATTCTTTAATGAAACTAGAAATCGTCTCCTGAACTTGTGATGAAGACTGGATACGCTCAATCATTGTTCCAGAAATAATGTTGATTTTATCTGAATCAAGCCCCTTAAGAACCAATGTCGTAAGGTGATTGAGATCGCGTGAGTTGTCAGAATCCAACGGCTGCACCTGCTCAGAAATTACCGTAAAAATATCAGCAATCATTTTTATTTCAAAATGATGTCTTTCACTCGCTTCCAATATATAAAACCGACCATACCGAGCATGATTACCCCAAAAGGTATGAGATAAATTCAACACGTAGGTTGGCGTTATATTTTTTATAAATTTGTTATTGATCGTCCCATGCACATGTACCCGAAGCAGACCTATCTTTTTCAAAAAGTAGATCGAATCAAATATTGCTTGCTTATTTAACCCTGTTTTAGCAACCAGTTGTGTTGTACCTATATTACGTATCACCCCATAAGCATCACATGAGCGAGTCAAGTTTGATAATGTCAACAATACCCTAAAATCCAGTTTTTGTTCGGGTAGTAAATCAAACTTTTTAGTGGTCACTCTGACTTGAGATAATTTGATTAAAATAAGCATTAAAAGGTCAAACTGCTTAATCGCTCTCTTAAGGCGGACATACCTATGATGGGATGTTTCATGTTGATTAACTTTACTCAATAGCAGATTTAAATAATCTAAATTCAGCTGTATTGTTCTAACTCTTGCCCGCCGACCTGTTTCTGGATATGAAAACTCCAATATCTCAAAGCCTGATAACTCCTCCAATACCAGTTTTAATTTTTTATGTTGCACACCTATCTTTTCAGACAATTCCAACAATGAATCGTTGGTTTTTTGTGTACCAAAGAGACTAATAAATTTAATCAGCACCAGTCTAGCGTAGGAACTTAATCTATGTGGTGATAACTCATTAAAATTAAAAATGAGCTGCTTATGCTCTTCTGTCATTTCATCCATACATTTTTATTCATTCAACATTGCTATTAGTAAATTTTAGAATTATTTTTAGATAGGCACAAATATTTACTATAAAATAAATTTAAAACAAATAAACATTTACTAAACGTATTTAGAAATGTTTATTCCACCTTAATTAAAATCTATAATCATATTAGAATTTCAAACATCATAGAACATCAAAATGGCAAGAAAACAACTGACATTGCAACAATGGCTTGATAAAGATCAGACATTAAAATCCTTGTTTTTAGAGCACGAATGTAACAAAGAGCAGGCACTACTGCAGATAGTTCAGCTTCCTGATGGACGATTGCAAATTCAGCCCATCGAAACCATGATCCACCCATTACTCGTAGCAGAAATAACGAATCAATGGGTACTTTTACTCAATGAAAAATATTTTTCCGATCTAAAAAATAGATTCAGAAATTTCAAATATTCCAAGAAAAATCATGCGAATGTGAGAAAGCAATTTTATCTAACCTCACATACAGCCAAAAAAATGGAGGCATTGACTGAAAAGCTCAAACTTAAAACTGAGGCAGAGTGTCTAGAATTCCTGATGAATACGTATGAGGCAAAGCAAACGCTCCCTCCACCCTATAAGCAAAAATTAAATGAAAAAGACATGATTATTGAGGAATTGAACCAACGCATCAAAGCCCTTGATAAAATGCTTTATATTAAACAGCTTCAGGTACGCAAACAGGATGAAGTCATCCAGAAGTATCTCATTAATGAATTAATCAACAGTAAAATTACCATTAATGAATTAACCAATAGCCCCCTTCAGGACGCCAGTGAAATTCAGAAATTAAAACTCCAGTTTTTAAAGGAAATACAGAAAAATATTCAGCTAGAGCAAATCAGGCACCTATCCGTTGATCAAATTGCTTCTGATACTTTTGGTAATGAATAAGCTGATGATTGTTTTTTATGAGTACTTCTTATCACTTTTGAATAAGAATATCCTGTAACAGTTCAGTACAATCCCTTAAGTGGTGAAGAATACTTTCATCATTATAAATGGTGTTATAGGGTATTTTTTTCCCCAGCAGCAAAGCAGGGTCAGTTGACTTCTGAGCAATGATTAATTCGTTTATTTCTAACTGAAGTTTGTCGATCCTGTTCTGATATTTACGATTCTGATAAACCTTTCCATGATAATTTTCATTCTGTTTATTATGGGAATTAATGAGTCGTCCCTTTTCCAATTCTTCAATCAATGCCAGCTTAGAATCTATTTCATTCTGAATCCAGACCAGATTATTTTTTTGATATTCAAGTCTAAGTATTGGCAAAATTGATTTTACCGCCTGTGATAAATTCTCCCACCGACCATTTTTATGAGCTTCATCCCTTAAAACCCGATACAGAATTTGATGCCGTGGGTATACATTCTTATCATTACGAACTTTGACTGCCCGAATACCTCTCATTCGTTTCAAAATCTTTAAATTGCGTTGGGTGCAAATATTTTCATCCAGAGCCTGATAAGCCTGTAAAATGACACTATAACGTTTTTTTTGAATTGTATTTGAAAGCGTATCAAACTCGTCTTTTAATGCATTTAGCTGTTCCAATAGTACTACTATCTGCATAGGTGAAATGACAGTATTCTCACCTAAAATCAGTTGATGAAATTCATTTATTTCTTTCAGAATTAAATCATTGAGGTGTAGTCGCTCGTTCAGCACCTTTCGCTGTATATCGCTTAACTCAGCAACGATGATTCTTTTTTCTGGCTCATCAGCTGTTTTTATATTTCCACATGCCTCATTTTGTAAAAAACTGGATTCATAATAAGTAAACAGACAATCAATGAACTCCTGTTCCAATTCATTTAAGTCTTCAAATTTTATAATAGACATATTTTTATATTCCAATATGTTAACAATGTATAATAGTAATGTTTTTTTATAATTATGCACTGTTCTTTTATCACTGTATACCACTGTCTATCATGAGCCATATGAAAGTATGCAATGTTCAATATCAATACTTTCATACTGTTAATATTTATGTGTATAAAATCCTAGAGGTGGAAAATGATAGAACAGCATTATCGTGTCAAAGACTTAGTCAACTACCCTGAACGCCCTGCCAAGGACTATGTAGATCGTGGTGGTCGCAGACGAAAGCTATCTTATAAGCCTGCAACCAAAGGGATATTGAATATTGCAGAATCCACCTTCTGGAAAATGATTCGTCGGGGTGATTTTCCTGAACCTACCTATTTAACAGCAAGTATGCCCACATGGGCTGAAAGCCAGATTATTGAATGGCTTGAACTCAAAGAGCTTAAAGCAGCATAAATTAAATAGCCTGTCGTTTGACAGGCTATTTTTTTATCATTGGATTTTCATCTTTTTACTGTTGCTGATCCAGCAATGATTCTAGGTAATTCGCCCACTCCTGCATCATCTCCCGACGATTGTTTAAAAATTTGGTTCGATTGTAGGCTGTACCATTATTATCTTTTACTTTATGTGCCAATTGATGCTCAATAAAGTCTACACGTTGTTCTAATATTTCATCCAACATGGTTCGTGCGGTTGCACGTAATCCATGTGCCGTTTGCTTCCCAGCATAGCCCAAGCGTTTTAACGCTGAGTTAATCGTATTATCAGAAATAAAAGTTTTACCATCCCGACCCACGAAAATGTATTCACTGTATGGGTGCAGATCAATAATTGAATCAATTAAGTCAAAGGCCTGATCTGACAATGGTACAATATGAAGCTGCTTGGTTTTACTAGCTGTAAATTTAAAGCATCTTTCTTCACAATAGAAATACTCCTTTTTCAGCTTGCGTATCTCCCCAGGTCGCTGAAAGGTCAACACGGAGATTTTTAACGCCACTTGTGTGATATGTGAACAACGTGGATAAAGTTTGGAGTAGTTCCAAATTTTATTGAGCATTGGAGCTAGTTCCTGCTCCTCTGTCACGGCTGCAAAGTTCCCACCCTGTGGTTTGGGCAGTTCAATATCCTCAATAGGATTGTATTGAATCAGCTTCTTTTTACGTGCTGACTTAAATATCTGGTTCAAGTCCGATTTTAGGCGTTTGGCAACTGACAATGCACCACGTTCAATAATGCGCTTAAAGACCTTAATCTCAAGAATTTCCAAGGTAAGCTGTGGAAAGGTTAAATCACCAATATAGGGATAGACATCGTGCTTTAAACGACGGATCGTCTCTTCATCCTGTTTTTGCTCTAGCTCACGTTTATATAGCCATGCTTCAGCAACAATACGAAAGGTATTTTCTGCTTCTTTCTGTTTCTGGGACTTGGTTTCAATCCGCTCCATTGCTGGATCGATGCCCTGCTTAATGAGCTTCTTATATTCATCACGAATAGTGCGAGCATCATCCAGTGAAACTTCAGGATAAGTACCTAAAGATAAATCATTACGTTTGGCTAAAAATGGACGTGTGTAATTGAATATCCAGTACTTGCTACCACTCTGATCAATACGCAGGTACAGGTTTCCCCCATCAGACAGCTTATACATCTTGTCAGGATCAGGTTTAGCTTTTTTAACTTGTAAAGCACTAAGCTTATTGATTCCACGAGTCGCCATAATTCAGACATAAAAAAATGCAGTAAGAAATAATCTTACTGCATTTTTTACTACTTTATAACTACCGATTGGCGTAGTGCGTCACGGCTTGTCATATCGTATATTTCCAACTTTAACCTTATAAATCATAAACTTATATAGTGTTAAACAGTGTCAGAAACTTGAATTTGGCGGAAGCGGTGAGATTCGAACTCACGGAGGACTCACACCCTCGTCGGTTTTCAAGACCGGTGCATTAAACCGCTCTGCCACGCTTCCATGTGCGTAAGAATACAAAGACACTTCATTTTATTCAAGAAAAATTTGAGTACCTGATATTCAATTGGATATTGTTTCATCAAAAATTAAAGCTGGGCAGCCAATTCTGCACCTTCGCGAATGGCGCGTTTAGCATCTAGCTCAGCAGCCAATTTTGCACCCCCAATAATATGATAATTCGCAAGTGTCGCTTCATTTTCACTTGGCATCAAATCCTTAATCGATTCTTGCCCTGCGCAGACGACAATCGTATCTACTCGTAATAACTGGTCATGCCCATTAAGCTCAACCCATAGTCCTTCATCAGTCACAGCTTTATATTGCACACCGCGCATCATACGCACCGCATGTTTTTTCAACTGTGCACGATGTACCCATCCAGATGTTTTGCCTAAACCGATACCCAATGGCGTCGTTTTACGTTGTAATAGATAAACCTGACGAATGGGTGCTTCAATTTGCGGAGCTCGCAAACCACCTTCGGTCATATAATCTGGTTGAGGATCGATGCCCCATTCACGTTGCCAATCAACTAACGGTTGCGGCTGAGGTTGATGTATTGGTTTTAATAAAAACTCAGATACATCAAAACCGATTCCACCTGCACCAATCACCGCTACACTATTTCCAACTGGAGCACCTTTGAGTACTTCCGCATAAGATAAAACTTGTGGTAATTGACTCCCTTCAATTTTAAGCTGACGAGGAATCACACCCGTTGCAACAATCACCTCATCAAAACCCTCACGCTCTAATTGTTCACGATTGACTCGTGTGTTTAAGCGTAAATCCACACCCGTTTTTTCAATTTGAACTTTAAAATAACGAATGGTTTCATGAAATTCTTCTTTGCCTGGCACTACCTTCGCCAGATTAAATTGGCCGCCAATTTCAGAATTTGCTTCAAATAACGTCACCTGATGTCCACGACTTGCCGCCACAGTTGCCGCAGACATGCCTGCAACACCACCACCGACAACCGCAATTTTCTTCGGTTTTTTTGTTTTTACATAAACCAATTCAGTTTCATAGGCTGCCCGTGGATTAACCAGACAGGTGGCTCGTTTATTTTTGAAGGTGTGATCCAAACAAGCCTGATTACACGCAATACAGGTGTTAATTTCATCGACACGATTGGTTGCGACTTTAGTCACCCAAAATGCATCAGCAAGGAGTGGTCGCGCCATTTGCACCATATCTGCTTTGCCTGCTGCCAAAATTTCTTCAGCTGTATCAGGCATATTAATACGATTTGACGCGATCACAGGAATTGAAACATGTTGTTTAACATACGCCGTATAATCCACGAAGGCAGCGCGTGGCACAGAAGTTACAATCGTGGGAACACGTGCTTCGTGCCAACCAATTCCTGTATTTAAAATGGTCACGCCTACTTTTTCCAGTGCCTGAGCAATCGTAATTACTTCTTGCATGGTATTACCATCGTGCACCAAATCAAGCATGGATAAACGAAAGCTAATGATAAATTTTTCGCCTACTTTTTCACGAATCGCTTTGACGATTTCAACTGCAAAACGCATTCTATTTTCGACTGAGCCACCCCAACGGTCTGTACGTTGATTGACATGGCGACTTAAAAATTGATTCAGTAAATAACCTTCAGAACCCATAATTTCTACACCATCATAGCCTGCCTTTTTGGAAACACTGGCACAACGCGCATAATCCTCAATGGTTTCAAGGATATTCTTTTCCGACATTTGACGAGGCTTAAACGGAGAAATAGGGGATTTAATCGGACTCGCTGACACCACAAAAGGCTGATATCCATAACGACCCGCATGCAAAATTTGCATCAAAATCTTGCCGCCATGTTTATGCACCGCATGAGTGACCAGTCGATGGTGCGGTATATCTGCCAATGAATTCATGGTTCCACCCGCAGGTAACAACCAGCCTTGACGATTCGGTGAAATCCCTCCCGTAATAATTAAGCCCACCCCCCCTTTGGCCCGCTCGCCAAAATAAGCAGCTAACTTGGGATAATTATAAAAACGGTCTTCTAGCCCCGTATGCATCGATCCCATCACAACTCGATTTTTAATTGTGGTAAAACCCAAATGTAATGGTTTTAAAATATGTGCATAGCTAGTCATAGGAAATCCTTGTTGAATTTGGCGGTGCAACTTGTTGCATAATACTTTAATACTTTTTTTATAGGTTGGGATGGCTTGTTATGTTTTTTTAGCTGTTGAAATTGTCAATCATCGCTAAAGCATATCTTATTTTCTCTACAAAAGATGAATTGCTGAAACAACGCTTTCATTCATTCTGGAATTCTACTGAGCTCCTTACCATTATGATAACTTTAGTTCATTGAACAACTTTGACGTTGGTCGATCCTTAAATAATCTTATTCCTATCCTAAATGAATCTCTGCTGTACTTCATCTGAGAATCTAAAAAATAAAAAAGCCATAAAAAAATATGGCTTCCAAGTTAAAACGCTTTCTTTCAATATGAAATGGTTATTCTTATCGAGATTGTTTAGAACAATAATTAAATTGGGCATTTTTTGATTTTAATTTCAACGAACTCATCACAATCCCTGAACAAATCAAGGCAGCTCCCATCAGAATATTCATCGTGAGAGGTTCATGCCAGATTAACGCGCCAAAACATAAACTTAAAACAGGTATACACATAATCGAAATCGAAGCGATAAAGGTATCGACCTGACTCACAATCCAGTTCCACAGGGCAAATGCAAAACCAGTTCCAATGACAGCAATATAGAAAAGCAATGATTGGTTTAAAGGATTCATCCATACGGTTATATCTACAGGCTCAAATATTAAAGCGCCTATCAGAATCGCAATTCCACCGATGAGCATTTGCCAGATTGTTAGCTTAACTTTGTCATAAGTCGCAAAATTTTTTTTGATATACACCGTTGCCATTGCCCAGAAAAAACCCGATCCGATCAAGAGTAACTCACCTGCTAAAGACAGATTCCAGCTCAAATGCAACAGTTGTGGCCAAAGAATCGCAATCAGTCCTAATGTTCCTAAAATTAATCCTAAGACCTTTTGTCTGTTTAAACGTTCGTGTAAAACATAGTGTGCCAAAATCCCAATAAAGATAGGCATGGTAAACACCAATACGGCGGACAAGCCAGAATCTACAAATTGCATGGCAAAGATTTGTGTCGCATAGAAACCCAGACACACCAACGCACTTAAAATAATTAAGGATTTCCATTCGCCACGTTTAGGCAGAATCGACTTCTTCAAAATCAATTGAAGCAGCATTAAAGTCACAGCAGCCAAAATCAGACGGAGCGAAGTAAATAAAAAAGGTGGAAAAACCTGCAAGCTATGTTTGACCAGTCCCCATAAAGATCCCCATACCAGACATAATAATGCGATCGCACTGATGACCCGAATATTCACGAGCGTCTCTCAACAAATCAAATAATATGTTGATAGTGTATAAAACAAATGACATCATGAATAATGCTATGTTTTAATAGATACATCATTTTTTTTAATGCCTTTTTAAAAGAGTCTGATTGATCTGATTAAATTGGCTATTTTGCACAGATTGAGGCATCTCTATGAATATTGACATTAGCGATATCCGGTCATTTGTCACGGTTGCCGAATTAAAAAGCATTACCGCAGCGGCGCATAAGCTTAATTATTTACAATCCAACATGACCGCCAAAATCAAGAAAATTGAAAACCATTACAAACGTCAACTTTTTATTCGCAAGCCCAAAGGCGTTGAGTTAACTGAATCTGGATTACATCTTTATAGTCAATATAAAAAAATGCTGTTTACGTGGGAAGAAACCGAACACAAAATCGATCAACAAGACAATAACTTACGCTTTGGCACCAATACCAGTTTAGGTGGCATGCGCTTTTATCCCTCTTTTAGTCAACTCTATCAGGCCTACCCTGAGCTTTCGATTACCATGAAAACTGGTGCAACAGGTTTTATTGAGGATGAAATATTAGCTGGAAATCTGGATATCGCTTATGTGCTTGGTCATCCTAAACAAAAAAATCTTCAGTATATTCAAAAAGCTGAAGATCAACTGGTGATCATTGGAAAAAATGTGATTAATCATGAACGGTTTGAGGATTGTTTAAATCAGCAAAATATTCTGTTGGCATCTGAAGAATGCTGTTATGCCACGACACTGGATCAGATTTATGCAGACTATGGTTTAACTAAAGGCGAGTTTACCCACATTTATGATCATGAAGCTTTGATTCATTTCACGCAACTTGGAATGGGCATTTCTATGCTGGCCAAATCACTGATTGAAAAATATAAGATTCAATATTATCGGGAAATACCTGAACAATATCGCAATATTGGTTTATATCTGATCGCACGTAGCGACCATGTCTTTACTCCGATTGAGAAACAATTTATTGGATTAAATGATACTCTTCAAAACAGTCAAAGCTTCAATCAGGTTAAAGTGGCTTAAAAAACTAAAATTGAAAAATTGAGCGCCTCTAAAAATATCGACATCGATTTTTTATTTTTCGGGATGGATATTGAACGATCAGAAAAAATAAAATAAAAAAAGTGCTACAATATCTGCCATTCTGAATTCTCAAGACCATCGGTTTAGGTCTTTTTACAAATGTTAGTTAGGATTAGCAATGACTGATAACGCAACCATTTTGCAGCATGTACCAGTAGGCAAAAAAGTGGGTATTGCCTTCTCTGGTGGTCTGGATACTTCAGCAGCTTTATTGTGGATGAAACAAAAAGGTGCAGAGCCTTATGCATATACTGCAAATCTGGGCCAGCCGGATGAAGATGACTACGATGCCATTCCAAAGAAGGCTGAACAATATGGCGCAGTCAAAGCCCGTCTTGTAGACTGTCGTTTACAACTGGCTTTAGAAGGAATTGCGGCGATTCAATGCGGCGCATTTCATATCAGCACTGGCGGTGTTCCTTATTTCAATACGACGCCACTTGGTCGTGCGGTCACTGGAACCATGCTGGTGACTGCCATGAAAGAAGATGATGTCAATATCTGGGGCGATGGCTCTACCTATAAAGGGAATGATATTGAACGTTTCTATCGTTATGGTTTGTTGACCAATCCAAATTTAAAAATCTATAAACCATGGTTAGACCAACAATTTATCGATGAGTTGGGTGGCCGTGCAGAAATGTCACAATTCCTGATTGATAACGGCTTTGACTATAAAATGTCAAAAGAAAAAGCCTATTCAACTGACTCAAACATGCTCGGTGCAACGCATGAAGCCAAAGATCTTGAATATCTGGATGCAGGTATCAAAATCGTTGATCCAATCATGGGTGTGGCATTCTGGAAAGATGAGGTTGAGATTCAGCCTGAACTGGTTTCTGTGACTTTTGAAGAAGGTATGCCTGTTGCATTGAATGGACAGCGTATCGAAGATCCTGTTGAATTTATTTTAGAAGCAAACCGTATCGGGGGCCGTCATGGTCTCGGTATGTCGGACCAAATTGAAAACCGTATTATCGAAGCAAAATCACGCGGTATTTATGAAGCGCCTGGTATGGCATTACTTCATATCGCTTATGAGCGTTTAGTTACCGGTATCCACAATGAAGATACCATCGAACAATATCGTATCAACGGGTTACGTTTAGGTCGTTTACTTTATCAAGGTCGCTGGTTTGACTCACAAGCGCTGATGCTACGTGAAACTGCGCAGCGTTGGGTTGCAAAAGCGATTACGGGTACTGTGACGCTTGAACTTCGTCGTGGTAACGATTACACCCTTATGAATACTGAATCTCCAAATCTGACCTATGAAGCAGAGCGTTTAACCATGGAGAAAGGCGATTCCATGTTTACACCAATGGATCGTATTGGTCAGTTAACCATGCGTAATCTGGATATTACCGATACACGTGCAAAACTTGGGATCTATACCAATACAGGTTTATTATCAATTGGTCAGGGTTCAGCAGTTCCTCAATTGGAAACCAAAAAATAATTTTATTTTTAAATAATAAAGCTCATTGAACTACTCAATGAGCTCATAAAAAAGAGAGGTTCAATTGAACCTCTCTTTTATTTTTAAGTCTAAATCATGATCGGCGGCGATAAAGTACCAGTCCAACAAGTCCTAATACTGTAAAGATACCTAGGCTACCACCACCACTACCACTTTGATTGTTTGTGGTAGATGCTGTATTTTTTAAGGTCACAGTTGCCTCTGATGACTTTGTGCCATCCGCATCGTAAATGAGATAACTAAATTTATAGTCAAATACGTTGAAATTGTTTTTCACCTGAACTGTAAGATTACCACCATAACAGGTTTCTTTTTGGTCAGGATACGGGCATGGCCCAGTGCGCTCTGGAGTAACCGTGATACCTGAAGGAACGGTGGTTAAACGAATTGGTAATTCAACCCCATTTTCATCGTGGTAAAAAGCAGGTTTGTTTGGCTTATTGACCAGAGCCGAAACAGGCCCATCACCATCATCAGAAGCATTGCTCAGTAAATTGACATTGATCTTCTGATCAGTTCCGTATTGAATTGTATATTCAGCGGCTTTGGCAATTGGAGCAATATTGACAAAGTTTACCTGCATCAAACCTGATGATTGTTTAGACGTATTGAGTGAAACATCTGCATTTTTTAGGGTTAAGGTATACTGACAGAAATTATATTCACCTGCTTGAGTAATCCCATCATCCAGACGATAAACCATAATTCGTTTAAGATCAGGATTCCATTCACATTTTAAATTTTCATCTGGTCGAGCATCGAGTTTAGCGCTATCACCACTTCCTGTGATCATGCCAACACCCAAGGCTTTTACAGAAACCGCATAAGTATCTGGCGTCAAATGCTGAATTTGACGACCACCATCTGGCAGCACAACTTCATCTGGCAGACTAAATGCAAATGGATCTACATAGACAGCCCGATACTTCTCATTGGCTTTGGTGTAGCTAAGGAGATCCTCATACTCTTTAATACGTTTATTGTAATAAGGCAAGAAATCTGGATTTGTACTGGTGTTTGCAACTTGTGCCTTAAAGAAATCTAATTGTGTTTGATAGCCGTCCAGTAAGGTAACAAGCGAACTATTGACGATACCATTAATATCGCCTGCGGTTAAACGCATGATTTCAGTTGAACCAAGATCACAGCTATTTCGCCCTGCTGGATTTAAGATTAAAGTTCCATCAGTGATACGATTAATACCGCGTTGATCTTGGGTGCTACATCCATCGGTATTGACATCGACCAAATCTGTATCGGATGAATTATCTTTAGGGAAGTAAAGAGGTAAGAAGCTGGTATATTCCGAAGGTGTCTGCAAGCTACTTAACACACTCGACATACTGCTGTTACTCATGTCGATATTAGTCTGTTTCTCTGGCAAGACTTCACTTGCAACATCGCACTGACTTTGACTTCCAGCGGCCAAACTTACTGCATTATAGACTAAGCCTACACCAGTATCTTTTTGGTCTTTGGCTTCACCAAGCAAATAACGACATGAACGATTACTATTAAATGCTAGTATGTTAAATGACAACACCTTGATACCAATTTTGTCATATAAAAAAGTACTGAACGCATTATTTTCTACAATCGTGTTACTCACCATTTGCAAAGTACTTGCTGTACTTAACTTGTTTACATCGGTATTTACACGGCTATCTCCTGTAAATTTGATAATGCTTCCATTATCAGCATTTACCGTATTCTGTGCGATGGTATTTGCAGTTAAAGTCGTGGTCGGTTCACCACAAAACTCAAGTGTACTTTTACTATCCGAAGAACCATTTTGGATAAAACTGTTATTGGTAAACGCCAACGTGCGTTTGTTGTATGACAAATTATCCAGACAACTCATGGCGAGTACATCACCAATATTGTCGACATCATTTTGGTTTTTCTTAACGGTTTTATTACCCTGATAAATTCCACTGGTTAAAGTTAATGATGAATTATTACCTTCGAGATAAATCGCAGCGCCCTGATTTGCACTTGAATTTAAAATCGAAACCCCTGTTAAAGTTGTCGCAGCACCTAGATAGAGCGCACCACCACGGCTGTCACTCTTACCATTTTGCAACTGGACATTACTCACCGTAATAGAAGCTTTTGTACCACTGGTATTAATGAGTCGGCTCTTACCCTGACCATCGATAATCGTCTTCAAGATCGTTTTAGCAGGATAATCATTAGTTATGACATCGATCTTGCTGTAGTCTTGAGGAATTTTTCCCATCAATGAAATAGATGATGCTGGAACCAGCTCCGAATTAAGCTTATAGCTTCCTTCTTCAAGCTGAATGTAATCTATGGCAGAAGCTGCGGTATTTCCAGCACCACAGCCACCGTAAGATCGATTCAGTTCAGCCGCTTTCATCGCCATCCGAAGTGAACATTTACTGCTACCTTGATCATCAATATCATCAAAAGTATTGACATAAATGGTTTTATCTTCTGCGGCCATGAGTGACATGGCAGATAACACCATTACTGTCAGTAGTCCTTTTTTATAATTTTTCATGACTTATCCCTTATATCCCTATCCCTACTTTTTAAATCGTCTTAAACCTACAAGTCCCAATAAGGCGATTAACATTCCATAACCAAAGCTACCACCACCTGTTTTTACTTTTTTACTTTCAAAATCATTCGGTGGATCTTGTACAATTTTTCCAGGAATATCGATGTAACGATTTCCAATAGAATCACTGAATCGAGTAATCGTGGTCATAACGCGAAGTTTAAACTCATCAGAACCATGCCAGTTTCCATTTGGTACATAAGTCACATTACCTTCCTGATCGAGTGTCAATGTACCTTTAGATGGCGTGTTGGTTTGCACGATTTGCAAACAACCTGCCTGCCATGCTTTACCGTCTTCTCGTTTGCCCAATAAGCTTTCACATTCACTGGCAGGAAGTAGTTCCCCATCGGCTAACTGATCCGCAATCGAAAACTTCGCAGTTTCACCATACAAAATATCTTGGCCTACAGGTGAAATAGAATCTGCATCAATGACCAATTCAATCGCCCCAATGTCACAAAGCTCTTTCGTGCTACGTGTTTTGCCACGCTGATCGACCGATTCGCAACTGGAAAGACTGGTAATATTAGTCCCATCACTGAGGACACGACCTCGATTCACAATCAGCGAATCACTTAAAGTTTGATAAGACATCAAAAGACGGGGTTTGAAGAATCCCAGAAACTGCTTTTCAGGCAAGTAATATGGACAAAGCAAACCTTCTGCTGGAGCAGCATTACATTTGCCTTCTAACTCACCCGCCAATAAGGTATTACTGCCTATCTCGATATTTGGATCAGTCGAATTGCCACTACCGCAATCAGAAGTCTTGGTCAGATTGTTAATGAATTGGGTTTTATCGCCATCTGCAAATACACAGTTTTTTGAACCATTTTCAGAAATGATGCTATTAGACACATAAGCATCACCTTTTGGTGCTTGAAGGTAGAAACCTGCATTATTTCGAATCATGGTGATATTATTAATAATCATGCCATCACGTACATTGGTGATATAGCCTGTGTTATTAAAAATCGTACTGTTCTTTAAACCATATAAACGAGAGCTGGCGTTACCACTGGTTGAGTCATCATTAAATGCGATAGCAGAATATAACAATGTCGATTGATCTAAACCTGTCGCCTTGTTGTCACGCAAAATGGTCTGATAAAGATGAAATCTTGGTAATTCACTATAAATGACTGCGCCTTGCGAGGCTGTATTATTCTGGAAAATAACATTTTGGGCACTAACGTAGCCTGCACTTTTGTCAGTAGAGACACCTTCGTTATAAATGGCGCCACCATTGACCGTGGCATGTCCATTGATCAATTTGACGTATTGCAAACCCAAAGTCTCATGGTTGAAAATTAATCCACCATTATTAATAGGACTATTTGGATTGCCTTCCAGATTGACCTCAATCAATGAAACGCTATATTGGGCATTTTCACTATTGTCATCATATATATAGAATATACGGTCATTGCCGACCATTTTAATCGTGGCATTATTTAAACCATATTGGTTTTCACCGACACTGGTGTCATACGTTGTTTTAAGCTGTAACGCTTTCTGAATTTTAATCTGGCTATTTAATTCATAGGTTTTTTGTTTTTCCAGCAATACAACAGCGGTAGAGTCTTTTCCCCCACATCCATTATAGCCTGCTTCAGGCATTCCCTGATTGATATACTCAATTGCTTCGCGCAAAGAACAGAGATTGTCGTTCTTAACTTCGTCTGCTGTTGTGTTGACTATGATTTCGCCAGCACTATATGCATGACCAGCGACAAACAACAGCCCAACGCCTATACCCCGCTTGAGCATACCTTTCTCCTTCATTTCCATTTTCATTATTTTTGTAAAGTCGCCACGTCCTAGCAACTTTTCGTTCAATTTGCGTACTTTCGCATAGCTTGAGTAATTACTCAAGATTTTTCACATGACTAGCGATACTCATCTATCAAAGCATAGATTTGCCTCAAAGTTGCATTAGAAAGCTTGGTTTTTTCACCTTTGAGCATTTTTTCAAGCTGTGCCAATGTCTGTAATAGTAAAGACGCTTGATGAGGACCATGCAATAGCAGATATTCAATTATTTGCGGATCAAAATGCAAACCGCGACGTGCTACAGTGGATAACACCAAAGCTTCACGGTCAGCATACAGACTGCCATTGGGGACTTTCACACTCACGGCCTGTGTTAAACGGGACTGTAAATCAGGAAGTTCCAGTTTGAGTTCAATCGGAGCAACGCGCGATGAAAATACCAGTTGTCCACCGACTTCATTATTATAATTAATGAGATGAAAAACAGCCCGTTGCCAATGCGGAACGCCACTAATCGCTTCAATGTCATCTAAGGCAACCAGATCATAACGCTCCAGTGACGTAATCGCCTCAATCGGGGCATCTAAAAGTTCAAGCAATGAAACTTTGATTGCAGATTTACCTATCTCCAGATAGGAATCACATATTGCGGAAAGTAAATGACTTTTTCCAGAACCCGCCCCGCCATAAATATAAAAGCGATTGACTAATCCTGCATGTAACTGACGAACGGCATCAACAACATGTCCCCAACCCGGCCCAGAAAAATCGCTGATTCGGGCATCAAGTTGAGGTTCAATATCCAACTGTAGTTGACGCATACTATGTCATAAACCTCGTGAGCAACCTCTTGGCTATTTAGGTGTAGAATTGTTTGGGACATCAGTATCTTGCGGGTTTTTGATTTCAATATCAAGATCAACATTTTCAGTTTCGACACTAATATGTTCACCCCCAGCATGCTGTACGACAATGGCATCAGACCCGTATAGCTGACTATGCTCATAAGCTTCACGAACATGTCGCAACAATACCACGATAACAGCGGCGACAGGCAGAGCGATCAACATTCCCCAAAAGCCTGCAAGTTGTGCACCTGCTAGTACAGCAAAAACAACCGCCACAGGCGACAAACCGATTTTATCACCCAACAAAAATGGCTGTAGAATATAACCTTCAACGGCTTGTCCAATCATAAATACAATCACGACCAGCGCGAGTTGCATCCAGTCCACGCCAAACTGAAACAGTGTGGCAATAAGTGCTGCAATAATGCCTACAGCAAAACCTAAATAAGGGATAATACTGGCCAACCCTGCTACCATTCCAATAATGAGTCCAACTTCAAGACCAATCAGTTGAAGTCCTACAGCATATACAATACCTAGTAGCAACATCACCAAAAATTGACCTTTTACAAATGCACCTAGCACACTATGACATTCGCCTACTATGCGTAGAGTACTTTCTTCATAAGGACGTGGAATGAGACGACGTAAGCTTTGCAACATACGGTTCCAATCAAGTAAGAAATAAAACGCAATTACAGGGATTAAAACAACAGTTCCACCAATTTGAATAAAACTTAGACCAGACTGAGCCAGTCTTAAAGCCATTGCTTGAATACTGTCGGCACTATAATTGGTCTGGATATATTCCATAACCACTGTTGAAATCTGATCGGTATCAATTTCCATACGTTCCACATTAAAGGTATGTGATACCCATGGCAGAAAAGTCGCATTGATCCAATGAATGCCCGCAGGAATACTATCTCTGGCATAGATTAACTGTTGCCAAACTAAAGGAACAACATACCAGATTGCCAGAACCAACAAGATGCCAATACCAATAAATACAATCCCAATAGAGACCCAACGCGGAAGTCCGATTTTGCTGAGTTTCTCAACCAATGGACTAAATAAATAGGCAACCAAAAATGCGACCACAAATGGAATCACAACGGGTTTAAGTAAATAAAGAACCCAAATTAAAAGTGCTATACCTGTCAAAATAAAAATGCGACGCAGGGTACGATCTTGCATAAAATCTGACCTTTTTCTAATGTATTCGTTATAGAGGCAAAAATATTTAATTAAAGATAGCATTTAAAAGCATAAATAACATAAGAGTTTCGTATATTCAGGTTATAATCTGCCGCCAATGCGGAGACTTCACTATGAGCAACTCAACTTCTACCCCAAATACTGGTTTAAGCTATAAAGATGCGGGCGTCGACATTGAAGCGGGCGACGCACTGGTCGATCGTATCAAGTCGGTAGCTAAACGTACTACTCGCCCTGAAGTCATGGGCGGTCTAGGTGGCTTTGGCGCACTCTGTAAAATTCCAAAAGGTTATGAAGAACCAGTTTTGGTTTCTGGCACAGATGGTGTAGGCACAAAATTACGTTTAGCACTCAACCTCAATCGTCACGACACCATTGGGCAAGATCTGGTTGCCATGTGTGTCAATGATTTATTGGTCTGTGGTGCAGAACCATTATTCTTCCTCGACTATTATGCAACAGGACATTTAAATGTGGACGTTGCAGCTAATGTCGTGACAGGTATTGGGAAAGGCTGTGAGCTTGCAGGTTGCGCATTGGTAGGCGGTGAAACTGCTGAAATGCCAGGCATGTATGAAGGTGAAGATTACGACTTGGCTGGTTTTGCAGTCGGTGTGGTTGAACAAAGCAAAATTATTGATGGCTCAAAAGTAAAAGCAGGTGATGTTTTGATTGGTATCGCTTCAAGCGGCGCACATTCAAATGGCTATTCACTGCTTCGCAAAATTCTTGATGTAAAAAATGTTGATTTGACTCAACAAATTGACGGTCGCTCATTGGCCGATGTCGCAATGGAACCTACACGGATTTATGTAAAATCAGTGCTTGAACTGTGCAAACAAGTCGATGTACATGCAATGGCACATATTACTGGTGGTGGTTTACCAGGTAATTTACCACGCGTACTTCCAAATGGTGCTCAAGCAGTGATTGATGAAGCATCTTGGGAATGGCCTGAATTGTTCAAACTACTTCAACGCGAAGGTGGTGTAGAACAGTTTGAAATGTATCGTACCTTTAACTGTGGCGTGGGCATGGTCATCGCAGTAGATGCGGCTGATGCAGATAAAACCATTGAAGTGCTGAATTCACAAGGTGAAAAAGCATGGAAAATTGGTCATATTCAGGATAATGCTGAATCTGTAGAAGGTGCTGACGAAAAAATTCGTGTGATCTTTGCATGATGAAAATTGCGGTACTTGTTTCAGGAAATGGCAGCAACTTACAAGCCCTGATTGATGCTCAATGTATGCAACATTGGTCTGGTGAAATTGTCGGTGTCATTTCCAATAAAGCAGATGCCTATGCGCTAGAGCGAGCTAAACAAGCCAACATCGAAACGCAAGTCATTGAACATAAAGCTTATCCTCACCGTGAAATGTTTGATGATGCCATGCATCACCAACTTATACAGTGGGGTGTCGACCTTGTGATACTTGCTGGTTTTATGCGAATCCTGAGTGAAAAATTTGTAAAAGCATGGGAAGGGAAAATGATTAATATTCACCCGTCCCTGTTACCTTTATATAAAGGCATGCATACCCATCAACGAGTGCTTAATACTGGTGACGTTTTTCATGGCTGTACCGTTCATTATGTGACGGCTGAACTCGATGCCGGCCCTGTCTTATTACAAGGTGTACTTAAAGTTACTCAAAATGATAATGCCAACACTTTAGCAAAACGTGTACATGAACTTGAACACGTCATTTATCCTCAAGTGGTAGAATGGATTTGTAATCAAACTATTCAGTATCAGTCTGGTCAGGCATTATTTAAAGGCAAGCCAATTAGCAAACCTTTACAGCTCTGCCAAATGTAAAAATAAAGTGGTTACAGCCTAAGTTTCTGAAAATTTCCAATAAAAGCCAGTTAAATAATTAACTGGCTTTTAATTTTTCAGACATCTGAATTGATGAAGATATTCTCAAGCCATTTGAGTCAGTATTGCAAGATCAATGGTAGATTGTTTTTCATTCAAATCAGATGAACTGATTTTGACAAATACCATATAACTCATCATCTACTATTATCGTAGTGAAGGTCATTGAATCATTTGATTATGTATAATACTTGATCTTAAATTATTCTCATAAGATGAATATTAGCGGTGTAAAATTATTTCAAAATAAGAAACCCTATAAAAATAAAAAGTTATTGCCTCAACAATAACTTTTTTGTTTATAATCATAAAATTGCGCGCTTGTAGCTTAACTGGATAGAGCAGTTGCCTCCTAAGTGACCGACGTGGGTTCGAGTCCCGCCGAGCGCACCATTTATTTTTTTATTACATACCACTGATTTTTACTTTTAGATCTGTGACAGATGCCCCTACAGCACCGATATTACCGATCGGACCATTTTGTACCCCATTGAAAACCGTAGCATTACTTTGCCCAGTCGTGCCTAGAGTGACATTACTTAAACCACCATCCAATTTGCTTGAATCACCAGTATTTCCAAATACAAAACCGCCAGTCTCCACACCAGAATAGAAGTTATTTAGAGAAAAGCCATTGGTCGTATCTGTCGCTTTTAAACTTAAATTAAACGTAATCCCTGTAGAATAAGAATTTGTAGGAGTCTGTGTATCTGTATAATTTGATACTAATGTAATTGGACACCCAGCACTACAAATCGAGCTAATCGCGCCTCCAAACTGGATCATATGCCCCTGCGGAGCATTGCCGAGCTGAATGTTCATTTTTGGTGCATTACCAGACACAAAATTTATATCGATATTACTGCCAACACGTAGGAGTTCTTTGACATCACTAGTTAAATTCGTTCCTGTGAATATGGATTTGGAAGCCGTTGAGCTAGAAGTTGAATTTGTTCCTGCCAAGTAAATCGAAAAAGGTGAAATCGTCAGGCCAGTGATTTGATTTGCAAAGGAAACCGCCAAATTTGCAAATGCTTTATTATTGATACCACCATCTGTATCGGCGACGATATTTAAACTTGGAGTATTATTTGCACCATTAAAAGTAAGTGTTGTTGGGCTTGCATTTCTAGTTGCCACAACTAAACTTGCCCTATTAGCATATGAAGTTGCCTGTGCACCATAACCATTTGTATCAATCAAAGAAACTTGATTAAATTGTACTTTATTAATACCTATACCAATATTAATACCATCCTGCCCTGTAGTAGCTGACAGACTTTGGTCGTCTAGTGGCTGCATTGCAAAAGTGAAAGGTGCAAAGCAAATAAGACTTATACATCCGAGTATTTTATTTTTTTTCATTGTCCTATTCCTTAAGACAAATACAACTTGATTATTTATCATACATATTACAATAATTAAAGTACACGTAAGATTTTATCCGACTAAAGGCTGATTAGCAGAATTTTAGATTTGCCTAAAAATTATCCTAGATTATAAATCAAGAATAAAAAATCAGCATAAAGTAGATCAATTAAAAAAATCATATTCGATATGAAATCAATCTGTCAAAATACTCCGTCACGCGGTGTAATTTTCATTTCACTCGTTAAGCGTCCACCTGTAATTGCAAGTTCTCCTAGACGTTGTGCACTCCCTACTGTTCCGTTCACTGAAGGATAAAAGTCTATATTCTTAACTCTAAAAACTTCAGCAGCGGTTTTATTCGGATTAAAGTTAAAACCCAAATTAAAACCAACGTTATTACTATTCACAACTATTTTATTATCAAATGCAACTGTACCAACAATATTATCCAAGCCCATCGTTGAACCATCTATAGGATCTACAAGCTGAATTGAGTTATTTTGAGTTTTATCCAGCTCTAGTAACCCAATAAAGTTCAGTGCATTTTTATCTTCTTTAGGAGTTCCATCACTATTATAGTCGGAAGCTGTTAAAGAAAGTGGGATAATAGAAAAATTAGCTTGTCCAGCTAGCCTTAATTTAATAGCTGCTAATACATCATAATTTTTCGTGAAGCTGTCTGAAGATGCATAACATCCGCTACTACTCGGACAAGTCTTATATTTAGCTCCTGGTAAATAACCAGCAGCGAGTTGTGCTGACATGGCCATAAGTAGTTTAGGCATACTGACATTAATTCGACCATTTTCAAAACCCATACTACCTGTACCATTAAGTAGCATATCAATATTGCGTAGACCTACATAGTAATCAGTTGGGTTGTTATTATCATTGGCATTTGCTCCACCATCAATTAAGATAATTGACGTTGATTTCGAGCCATCACTACTTACGCCCTGTGTACTAATTGAACCACTAAATCCAATTCTTTCGGAACCACTTATTGCCGTTTTCTGAATAACACCATTATTATAAGCAACCAAGTAATCGCCGCTAGCAGATCCATTACTTAAACGTGGACTAAATGCAAAATTAGCATTTAAGTTATAAATAGGTAATCCCAAACCCCATTTAGTTGTCGTAGATACTGGACTTACTACGCCATTGGCATCTGTATAAATAAATTGACCTCGACGAGACAAGGCTGAAAAATTCATCCCTCGTATTGCCAACACCGTATAAGGAGTATTATTAGTTGAGAGTGTTTGGATGTAGTCATTTGTGTTGACTAATTTATTCGCATCAACTGAGTTACCTAAATATGTTGAAGTCAGTGCTGTATTGGTAGGTAATGTAATTTGATTGGCATTAACTAAATTAAAATAGATACCATCCATGCTTAAACCAGCATGATCACTATTTAGTGCGACTCCAGAAGTTGTTTCTGTACCTATGATATTTTTACGTGTCAACAATGGAGTAATATTGGCGAATCTTAATCCGTAGGTCTGATTACCTGCTCCACCTAACTCCAAACTTGTTGCCTCAACTCCTGACAAATTGTCGCGATCACTTGTAAATTCACCATTTAGACGAAATGCAAGACCAGTATCGCCTGCAATTGAGTTACCATTTGTCACACCTAAAATAGTCGATGCAGTATCTTGAGTACCTCTTAACTGCAATACCCCATTGATCATACGACCATTGGCGCCTGCGCGTATTACTCCTTTTGCAGAGTTTGCACTTATCATTGTTCCATTACTTGCTACATTGGGTTGCAGCATAAACTCTAGATTCAATCCAGATTTACCATTTACATCTCTTTTAAAATCAACATAACCAATATCAGTGGCACCACTTCCTGCAACAGGATTTGTTCTTAAAACTAAACCCTCTGTCGGGTCAACATACATATAACCTTTGGCACCAAAATTAAAATTAAAATCATTCATTACAAGCGCATTATAAGTTGAGCTATCTTGTTTTTGACTTAAACCAATATCTAGCCCTTTTATACCTAAATCTAGTGAGGAGAATCCCGTTTTACTAAATAGGCCATCAGCAGTCGTCATGTGCATCGTTATCGGTGTATTCGCAGTATTTTGAATACTTAATTTTCCAAATGAAGCTGCATTCGTACAGGTACTAATCGAATCTGATGTTTTACATAGAGTAAATTTATCTGCCTGTACGGTTCCCAAATTAGCAGCGACATCAAGATCAAGACCAGTTTTGCTGCCATTTGCCAAACTACCTGCATTCATTTTTACAGTCACATTTGACTGATTTGCATTGGCTGTTGTTATTTTCACGCCAGTCAAACTTGCTCTTAAACTATCCTGAGTATTTGCTGTTGCGGAACTTCCAGTTTTATCATCCCAGTAAAGCTGATCAAAACCAACTGAACCATAACTAACATCAGCTACAATCCCATCCTGCCCATCCACTGCCCGCATATCACTATCGTTCATTGCCTGCATGGCATGACTATTTTGCATAGAAAATAAAATGCTACAGCTAAGAACATTTAAAAGAATTTTTTTTTGTTTATTCAGTTTAGCCGTCATTTTCAAACTCCCTTTTTATTTTACTTAACAGCGTGGATGAGTTGAATCACAACTAAAAATCATGACTTTACCATTTAATGCGAGATTCCCTGTCAGTTTCATTCCTGTGAAACCAACCTCTCTTCCATTGTCATATCCACTAACAGTATATACACCATTTGAATATGAGTTCACATTAGCAGTTCCCCCAGATGTATTTGCCAAGTAACCCGCTTTATCATCGCCTGTACCATTATCGGTTTCAATGGACATTGTATCAAAGCCAAAATTACGAAAGAGTATAGGACTATCGTATTTTGCGCCCAGCTGGATTGCTGGTTTTATAACTTCTTTACCACTATTAGTACCACTATCGGCAGTGTATTTTAGATCAACGCCATCCAAACCTAACTTTTGAATGTTAATCGTTCCCTGAATGCCTTTAAAAACAAGCCATTGACGATTTGTGGTTACATTTCCATTTTGATCATTTGCAAAACGGTTATTAAGATTAATTGCCAATCGGCAATATCTTAAATCTGAACATAAGGTGCTATCGAACTGACCTGTTGCAGTCTGATTTAGTGTCACTTTTAGGGAAATATCAGCACCCGCCTGTCCTTCAACTTTTTGTAGTTCAGTATTGTTCAGTTGCTCTAATGCCGCATGACTAGGTAATGAAATCAACACCGCCAAACTCAAAAGAATTTTTTGCATATTCAGCTCCCTATAGACCTTTGGTCGTAATTTTCATATGCTGAATAAGCACACCATCTATTGCAGCGGATCCCAAATTAACCGCTGTACCAGTACCATCTTTAAAAGTAATACCTTTTGCAGATGAAGACGTATCAGCCATAATAGATTTTGTCGATGAATCGTAAGCTACATCACCAATAGTAATACTACTATGAGTAGGATTTCGCGTAGAACTACCACAATCAAACTGGCTACAGGTTGAACCAAAATACGTGTTGCTAGCAGTATTGCTATAGTCTGTATAAATCTGATTATAAACTGCCGCTACATCAGGTATTCTTGTTACTTCCAGAACAATATTTTTTCCATCCTCAGCCACACCTAAAATAACAGGTTGGTATAGACTACCTAATGTTAAATTGATATGCGCATTATATAAATACATCCCTTCAAGCGAATTGAATGTTGGAGCAACTCCACCATCTATAGCAGGCGTATTGAGTAAATTATTTAAACTTGAACTTGCTGCTGTTTCCTGAGTACTAAATCTTAAAACACCATCATCATTTGATGTATTTTTCGATGACGTATTAAGGGTTTTAGTCTTTATTGCCTCGCCAGTATCCCATTTCCCATTATTATTTGTATCACCACCTGCAGCAACCTGACGATTTCCATTACTGTCTAAATCAGCAACTGTAATAGTCCCAGCACCTAAACTACTTAAAGTATTAAATCGTAATAAACCAGCAATACCCAGTGTATTATTATAGCTCGATACTGTTGAACCATCTAAAGTTTGAAAGAGTTTAAGATTACTTCCATTAATGCTTAGACCATTCCATATACCTTGTAAGCGGACTCTATTCGCTCGCATATTTGCACTATTGGTTTTGCAATCAATTGAACCGTTTAAACAAAATTCAGCAGTACTACCTTCTATTTTACTCGGATCTCTTACAAATGCATCCGCCCATAAACCCAGCTTGAGATTATAATCATCAGGCGCTGTACTCGGATTTGAATAAACACTCTGATCATATAAAGGAGCTTCATACGTCAAATAACTCACAGGTTTATTAACACCTGAAAAGTTTGGAATATTGGAGGCAGTCAACACTTTTAATACCCAAGGATTTACTGCAGTTCCCCAACTTGAAATGTTAGTTCCACTATATCGAGTATTTACATTATTATCATTTTTGGAAAGTGCGAGACCATATAAATAAATATCTGCTTTACCTATTTTATTCGTTGCTGTCTGATTGTAGGTTTGGATAGTTGAGCTTAAAGGTCCTACAGGGATAATATGTAAATATCCTGTTCCTGGATTAGTGTTATCTAAAATATCAGTTTTTGATGTAGAAGTACTTGTTGTACTGTTTGCACCATTTAATTGAAATGAAAAATCCGTAGGTAGTAATGCAATGCCCTCACCCGTGGTTTCACTTAATTTTTCATCAGAAATTTCTTGCAGAGCAAAACACGGTTGACTTAAAAATAAGCCAATTATACTTGCTAAAACGGTTTTTTTAAAATTTACCGTATAAGTAATTGCCGTCATCATGACCATCCTTTTATACGATGCTCCGCATCATATTTCTTTTTCTATGAATCCTTGAGCTTACTTAAATCATCCGAACTTAAGAGAAATTATTGACAGTTTTTGCCAACCTCTGCTCAATTTCTATTATGCGCATTAATTACGCAAATGCAAAAAAAAACATGTAAAAAAAAACTTTTCCGATAAATGAAAGAGCCAATCTTTTTCTGTAAATGATTGGCTCTCGAAATTTCACTAATTACCATTAACAAAACTTTAAATTACCATAACAGTTAGGTGCAAAAGTCTGATTTGTAAGCACAAGATTCGTCAATCCCATAGGAACTGAGGCTGAATTTGATAGATCTACAGTACCTGTATCAATCTTTCCAGCGACTACACAACTCAAAGCCAATATACCACAGTTGACGGCATGAGATTTCTGCCCTAAATATGCACTTACTTGATCCAGCGTAGCCGATACAACATCTTTTGTAATATCCACTGTTTTCAACGGACTTACATCACCAATATCAATTGGGTTTGAAAGCTCTAACCACCATCCTGTCTGAGCAGTAGATTTAGCATCAGGCCAAATTAAGTTTTGCTTCTGCATAGAAAGAGATGCTGCAGTACCATTTAGATTTACTTTATGAAAATATCCCAAGTCCTCATTAACCGTTACATTCACGCCTAAATTATTAATTGTTCCGCTCAGATTACCAGATACTCCTATTCCTAAATCTGTGTCTGCTTTAATTGTTCCTCCCAAACCTATTCCACTGACGGTTGCTGTACCCGTTAAATTTGCACTCGTAATACGCTTACCTGTAATGACCTGAGAAGGAAGTACTAAACTACCCGATGCAGCACTTAGAGTTAAGTCATAAGCAGTAGATCTAAAGTTTGTAGTAATAAGCCCAGTCGAACTTTTTGCCATCCCAGTGATTACTTTTCCCAGTGCAGATTGAGTCAATCCAGAATTTACTGCACCCGTGCTTACCGTACCCGTAGTATCCTTGGTGACCATATAACCACTAAAAGAGTTAATGCCACTTTTAGCATCTCCATTTTCCAAACCAAAAGTAAGTAACCCTTGTATAGATTCGGCACTTAAACGAAATCCACTCACTTCACGTGTAGAAGCAGAATTTGGATTCTTAATCGCAAATTGAATAAATGGATTGGTGATGGTTGCAGATGAGCTTGCTCTACCTGTACTGGTATCTGCTACTCCACTTAAGCTCAAATAATCGATATCAATATCACAAGCCCCCGCTCCGTTTACTCCTCCACAACCCAATTGCAATTTTTTGATATTCGCATTTAAGTCAACCTGAGCTTCCATACCCAATTTATAAAAGCCAATGTTACTGCCCGTATTCTGATTTTGAGAGTCTGTTGGCGAAATATAAGAAAGTGTCATTAAACCCTGACCTTCCACTTTTCTCAACTCACCATCACTTAATGAAGTAATATTGGCATGAGAATATGAAAAAAAAGACATTAAACTCAAAGGCAATATAGAAAGCATAATCGCTCTCTGTTTTTTGTTTTTCTTCATCTTGAGATTTCCTTATAACTTATATGACACTCCTGTCATTTGAAGAATAAATCGCACTATTACCCATTTATAAATCGATAAAAGTACGATATATCATCAACTCAAGACTAGTTTAAACAGAAAAAATTAGACACATTGGTTCACAAAAAAACAAACATCATGAAGAAATCGTGAAGATATGACAATGTCTATCTCATGCTAACAAAATTTTAAATTACCATAACAATTACTTTTTAAGTATTGAGAAGTTAGCTGCAAGTTATTCAAAGTTAGATTTGCTGTTTGACTACTCACATCAATATTAAGCTTCTTTTCAATTGGATTATTTGCAACAGCCCCTAATGCCTGACCAAAATCAACAGAAATATCACTACCATTCATTAATGCTTGTGTTACAAAACCTGCCACTTGAGGTAATACATCTGAGATATCAGCTTTGTTACTTGATGTTAAATAACCTAAATCAATTGGATCTTTAAAAGACAACCACCACCCTTTTTGTGCGATGTCATCACTATTTGCTCCAGGCCAACGTAATGTTTGACTTTGTAAGGCAAGATAACCACCCGTTCCTCTTAAAGGAATATTATGAAACATATTAAGTGCTTCTGAAAACGTTACATTGAGTTTAAGTCCATCAACACTTGAACCTGATGCCATTTTAAATTTAGCAGTAGAAACAGCACAAATCCAGAAAACTTCAACACAACTCGCACTATCGCCATTTGGAGCAATACTTTCACCAGCATTATATTTTTTATAATCAATTAGATCCACACCCAATTGATTCACAAAATTATTAGTCGGCAGGTTACCACAAGCTCCAGGATTTGCTCGATCTGAACGGGCACAATCTAATGGAATGCTAGGTATAGTCACATTAATATTATTTACAACTGCTGCTGTCATCCGATTCCCCGTAATGACCGAAGTTGTATTTTTAGTAAATGGTACAGTCATACTCGGTACAGAAATACCTTGGGTATTACTTGTATGTGCAGATGTATAGCTAACAAAATCGCGCTTACCAAAAAGCCCCAGATCCAATTTACCAGCAAGAGCCTGACAAGAACCATTTGCGCCTCCTACTTTTGCTGCACAATTATCACTACCTGCAGCACCAAAAATTGATGCCTGTGTTGATACTTCTCCTTTCAATCCAGCCAACTGTAAGTATCCGCTGAGACTTTGAATTCCATCTGTTGAAGACAAAGCATTATTATTATCAAGACCAAGACTTAATAATCCCTCTATTGCCTCTGCACTTAATCGAAACCCAGTGATTTGACGTGTAGCAGCTGTTTGCGGATTCTTAATAGCAAACTCAAGAAAAGGATTTGTGATTTGCGCACTGGTTGATGCTCTGGGATTGTTAAATGTTGGACTACCTAATTGCGCTCCACTAGTTACCGTACCATCATTTAAGCCACTAAGTGAGACATTTTTAATATCAATATCACAGGCACCAGCACCATTTGCTCCCCCACAGCCTAATTGTAAATTAGCGATATTGGCATTCAACTCTACTTTTGCCTCCATACCTAATCTATAGAAGCCAATATTACTACTGCTATCTCTTAGTTTTTCTAAATTAGTGCTATCGTTTGGAGCTATATAAGATAAGCTCATTAAGGCCTGACCCTCGGTGGCCGCAAGCTCATTATCAGACATTGAAATCAAACCAGAAGCAGCATTTGCAATTCCGACACTAAAGGCTGTACAACTCATCAGAAGTAAAACACTTAACTTTGTCATACCGATCTCCATATCAATCGAACAAAATAATAATTTATTCTTATTGGACTTGTTTTCTGCGCAACAGAAAATAATAATTTTCGATCTTGATTTCAACGAAAAACGAGTTTTTGTTGAGATTAAAATCAACTATGTTTTAACTATTTTACAACAAAAAAACCTTAAATTATTCATCATTCATCGGTTTTTACAAATATTAGAAAATTACATTATTAACAATTATTGTTTCCTAAAACAAAAAACGGCTTAGATTAAGCCGTTTTCAAAATCAAATAGAAATTTATGCCTTCGGCAACGTCACACCCAATTGCCCCTGATATTTACCCCCACGATCTTTATAAGACGTTTCACATACTTCATCACTTTCAAAAAATAGCATTTGTGCCACCCCTTCCCCTGCATAAATACGTGCAGGTAAATTGGTGGTATTGGAAAACTCCAGTGTCACATGACCTTCCCACTCAGGTTCTAGCGGAGTTACATTCACAATAATTCCACAACGTGCATAGGTCGATTTTCCTAAACAAATTGTCAGGACATTACGCGGAATACGGAAATATTCAACGGTTCGCGCCAGAGCAAATGAATTGGGGGGAATAATACAAACATCGGACTCGATATCAATGAAGCTCTTTTCATCGAAGTTTTTCGGGTCAACAATCGCAGAATGGACATTGGTAAAGACTTTAAATTCAGGAGCGCAACGCACGTCATAACCATAGCTTGATACACCATAGGAAATCAGTTTTTCGCCTTCATTATTAAAGCGAACCTGATTTTCTGCATACGGTTCAATCATGCCGTGTTTTTCGCTCATCTCGCGAATCCAACGATCAGACTTAATTGCCATTGTGATATCCCAATACTCAAGATTTTACTGTTCGCTACTTTAACGTAATTCATTCCCAATGAAAATCATTCAATGAAATGAAGGCATTTTTTGATGCACAATTTAGAACTTTAAAATTGCAGAATAACTTAGCGGAATAGAAAAACTCACCAAAACCAAAGATGCAGTCCGTTGTAAATTACAGGCATTTAACCAATGAATTTTATTTGAAGCCAAGACAGAACCAAGAAAAATCCAAAAAACAGCAATTGGAAGGATCAAACACAAAAAACTCAAAATATGCACAATATAAGTTTGCACATTCACCCATGCACTTTCAGGGAAAATAGCAGAAGCAAATAACAATGCCTTCGGATTTAACAAAGTCGCGCAGAATAATTCACGTGGACGAATGGTTGGCTGATTTAAATTAATTTCAAGATCAGCGGTTCGCCACAATTTAATTGCCAAATACAAAATATAAAATGCACTGAGAAGCTTTAATATGGTGGGCAAAAGCGCAAATGTTTTGGAAACATGATCAATCATCATGCCCCATGTACTAATCGCAATCACATAGCCAATCGCTTCGGCTGGAATCAATTTAAGCGAACGACGAACCCCCATCTGGATACCAGATGAAGCCAATAGCGTATTGGTAGGGCCGGGAGTCAGAAGTAATGCAGTCACAAGACCAACAAAAAGCAATGAAATCATAAAATGACCTCACTAAGTAATCTTGCAAGACTAATCCAAACCATTTAAAGAAGCAAAACAAACTTTACAAAGCCTTTTAAAAAACAATAAGAGATTTGTAAAAAAGATTGTAGAATCACATAATTAATTGATTAGACTGCATAGTCAGCATTTCAACTGCTAATCCCACATGCTTTTTTAGTAAAACTAACAACACTATAAGTACATGATAAATATTCATTTATTCTATTGATTTAAAAGTAACATAAACACCTATAAGATATATGGAATTGACTTCAATCAACGAAAGGCGTAATTTATAAAGATCAACTTATAGTGTTTTCTTTTTAACCCAAGTTTAAATCCATTTTAAGCTTTCGCTAAGTTTTCACTTTCACTATGTCTGAGTACAGGCGTTTTATGATCGATCTAGTTCTTTGATTTATAAGACATACTCAAACAACACTCTCCGAACATCAGTCTATGGCAAAGCAATTTTTTCAATCCTGGCTTCCTTCTCCACAGAAAGTCTCCAGTCTGAAATTTATGCGGATTTTTGGGCAAAGAACCTTAAATCCAGTGCTTTGGTATGTCAATCGAAAATCAATCGCAAAGGCTGTATTCATCGGTACTTTCTTCGGTTTACTGCCTATTCCATTTCACAGCATTTTCATTGTCGCAGCGATTCTATTTTTTGAAGTCAATTTACCTGTAGGCCTTGCTTTAGCATGGTTGAGTAATCCATTCACTCTCGTTCCTATTTTGTATATTGGCTTCTGGATTGGCACTCAAATTTTTCATGTGCACATGATTAATAAAGAAATGATGCTGGGTGTCTTGCATCAAATTTGCAATTGGGTCAAACACTTGGGTCATGGTCATATTGATTTGAGTCTTGCCAAAATTTTAATGTCTGGCTTAATCATTGAAGCTCTCGTGGTTGCCGTGGCTTTATATCTACTTACAGAAATTTTCTGGCGTTTCAGCATTTACCGTCATTGGAAAAAACGTAAGGCAAATCAGTTAAATGCCACCCTACCCAACGTGCATAGAAAAACCACGCCTTAATCTTTTAATTGTTCACTCATATACTGTTCAGCAACTTCAAGTACAAAATCCTGACAAGCTTCACCCGTTCCTGCATCGTACTTACCGCCATTGGTAATGTTATTCGATACCACTCGAATCCCAATAAAGGGAACATTAAACTGGCTAGCAATTTGTGCTACAGAGGCAGCTTCCATTTCTTCGACTGATGTCCCATAGTTTTGGTAAAAGAAATGAATGCGATCAAGTTCATTGTTCCAAACATCTGCTGAACCGATTGTTCCTTCAACGACTTTGCCTTTTTGATAAAGATGTTGTGTACGGTGCGCCGCTGCCAGCAATTTTGAATCTGCTTCAAATTTACGAATCGCAATCGGTTCTGGATCGGTTTCATCCTCAGGCAATACATCAAAGGCTTCAACCCACTCAAGTGAGTTTGATCCCACACCCACTGCTTTGGAAGGTGTTTTAAACGCGCCAATATTGGCTGCATATTTACCTAATATAATGTCATACACATTGAGTTTAGGATCATGTCCCCCTGAGGTTCCCTGATTAATGATCGCGATAGGTTTATAGCGTTCAATCGCAATCGCAGTGGCAGCCGCAGAATTACTCATCCCCATGCGCGTTTTGGAAATAATCATTGGATAACCATGATAAGTCCCTTTCCAGAATTTCCAGCCCCCAATCGTTTCAATTGAAACTTGATCCAGTTTAGAGGCCATGCGTTCAGATTCGATAGGTAACGCACCTTGAATCACGATAGGTTGTAATTTTAATTTTTGATCTTGATTGTTTTGAGTCACTGCCGATGAACCCTCATTATTGCATGCACTAAGCATAATGCAGACTGAAAATGTTGCGATAGCCAATACTGATTTAAATTGCATATTTCACTCAAATATTTTTATTCAATAACAATTGAGTTATTAGCAATTGACATGCCAGCTTTGATTTTAATGTTTATATTATTTGTATTTAATAAAAGAAAAAGCCCGTTTTTTGATCATTTCGGGCTTTAAAATTATTTAGAAAATTCGCTTGTCATCGCGCTGACGCTGCGGTTGTTTTTGTAGTTGCTGCCAGACGACATCTGCAATTTGAAGATAACTCTCTGCTGCATCATCCATTGCGATCACACTCGGTTTACCACTATCGGTATTTTCACGAATTTGCACATTTAAAGGTAAACGACCTAACAATGGAATGTGATATTGCTCTGAAAGTTTATCACCACCGCCTACCCCAAAAATCTGTTCTTCATAGCCACAATTTGAACAAATATGGGTCGACATATTTTCAATCACGCCCAACACTGGAATATTGACCCGATTAAATAGTTCAATACCTTTGGTCGCATCCATCAGCGCAACATTTTGTGGCGTGGTTACAATTACTGCACCAGTCACAGGAATACGCTGTGCAAGTGTTAATTGAATATCACCCGTTCCTGGTGGCATATCAATGACCAACACATCCAGATCAGGCCATAAGGTTTGGTTGAACAGTTGCATCAGGGCACCCGTGGCTTTTGGCCCACGCCATGCGACAGGCGTATTATGATCCCCTGTTAAATGCCCAATTGAAAGTACCGCCAAACCATACGCATCTAAAGGTACGAAATGCTCATTTTCAATCATAGGGGTCTTGCCCGCATTACCTAGCATAGTTGGAATACTTGGCCCATAAATATCGGCATCCAACACCCCAACTTTTAATCCCTTTTGCTGTAAAGCCAGCGCCAGATTGACGGTTGTGGTTGATTTACCCACACCGCCTTTGCCAGAAGACACCAAAATCACGTTTTTAATACGGGGATGTGCAGCCACATCTCGTTGTTTAGGCGCTGCTTTTTGAATAGGCGGATTATTAGGATCTTCTGAAACTGGTGCAGATGCATCCACCACTGGCGGTAAGTTTGAGCTTTGAGCTGCATATTTTTCGCTATGAGATTGATCTTGCCCTAACTTGGCTGATTTCTGCTGAATGACATGCAAATTGAGTTCTTCGATTCCACATTGCAGCAAAGCAGCCGCCAAATCATCATGAATTTGTTGTAAATGATCGGCCTCGTGTGGGTAAGTATTGATGGTCAGTTGTAAAAAACGACCTTCTACATTGACCTGTGTAATACGATCTTTGATTAAGTGTTCAGATTGAGGCAGTTGATATTGTTGTAAGATACGCTGGATTTCTTCTTCTTTCACCTCTTGAGCAGGTGAAAAAACCGATTTTAATGAAGAAAGCCACGACATATATTGCACTCCAACTATGGAATTTTAAATTGAACGATGTGCTAGTTTAACAGTATTAGTTTATAGGCGCGTACTTGATTTTGCTGATATGCTTTGAACATATATTTTATAAACAAACTGCCCATATCGTTATGGCAGTTATTCAAAACATCAGCATATTTTTAAGTCAATTGAAGACTAGGTTTTATCATTACCTTTAAATTTATTTAGTACATCAGTTGCACTTTTTTTAAGCTCGTCAATTTTTTGACTGGCTTGAACTTTTAATTCATCAAACTTTTCAGAAGCTTCATGTTTCAGTTCATTGGCTTTTAATTTAGCTTCATCCAGTTTTTGACTTGCTTCTGTTTTTAACTGTTCATATTTGTCTTGAGCATCTTGTTTCGACTCATCCCATTTATTTTTGGCTTCACCGATTTTTTCATCTGCTATTGCCTTATTTTCAGCGTACTGTTCAGAGGCATCTTTTTTTAAATCATCGAATGCCTTTTCACCTTTAAGTTTTGCTTCTTGAGCTTGGTGTTTAGCGTCGTCTAAGGCTTTTTCACCCTCAATCTTTGCTTGTTCAGCTTTATATTTGGCTTCATCACCTAATTCACTGGCTTTTGCTTTCAAATCATCAAGTTTATTTTCAGTTGTCATTATTACGCCCTCATTGTTCATTTTAAAAATGTTAGGACACGCTGGTTAAGCGCGGATCAATGTACTTCAATCTGACTTTATTTATACCTTGCTTTAAATTTTTTTTAAGTAAAAACTGCAATTTGAAACAAAGTAGATACAGGATGTAGCGAAACTTTTGTTATTCATTTTAAAGGAATAATTATCAAATCCTTTGCTGAGAATGTTTGCATCGGTTGCGGTAAATCAAAATCATTGTAACTCCGCCATTGACTCATATATTTGCTGAATTTGTGCTCTCATATAAATAAGGTCTGTTGAGATTTGATGCATGTATTGTGTTATCAGCTAAAATTATATCAACAAGGCATGCAACGAAATAAATCGTCGCTCACTTACTCAGTTTCATCACGACATTTATGGCTATTTTTGGCGATAGCCTTCGGGACAAAGCTTTAAAGCTATGCTTTAAGTTTATTTTCCTCTGCTGTTCAAGTAAAATCATTGATCTTCTGATGAATACGAATGAGAGAATGAAATCCGTGCGTAAAATTTTAGTCACCAATGCCCTTCCTTATGCCAATGGTCCGATCCATATGGGTCATTTACTCGGTTATATCCAAGCGGATATCTGGGTTCGTGCCATGCGTGCAATGGGACATGATGTGACTTATGTCTGCGCGGATGACGCTCACGGCACAGCGATCATGCTTCGTGCTGAAGCCAATGGTATTAGTCCAGAGCAGCAAATTGCCAATGTTCAAAAAGAACATGAACGTGATTTTGCTGGTTTTGGAATTAGTTTTGATCATTATGATTCAACCCATAGCGAAACTAACAAATCACGCTCACAGGAAATTTATCTCAAAAACCGTGATGCCAATAATATTGCTATTCGCCCTGTGACACAGCTTTTTGATCCTGAAAAACAGATGTTTTTATCAGATCGATTTATTAAAGGCGCATGCCCGAAATGTAAATCGCCAGATCAGTACGGCGATAGCTGTGAAGTTTGTGGTACAACCTACAATGCCACTGAATTGATCGATCCACGTTCGACCCTAAGCGGTGCAACACCTGTCGAAAAATCGTCTGATCATTACTTCTTTAAACTGCCAAATTTTTCTGAATATTTGCAAAAATGGACACGTGACGAAGGTCGCTTACCAGTTTCAATTGCCAACAAGTTAGATGAATGGTTTGAAGCTGGTTTGGCAGACTGGGATATTTCCCGTGATTCGCCTTATTTTGGTTTTGAAATTCCTGATGCACCGAATAAATATTTTTATGTGTGGGTCGATGCACCGATTGGCTATATGTCAAGTTTTGAAAACTATATAAAAACCAAACGTCCAGACTTAAACTTTGATGATTACTGGAAAAAAGACAGTGAAAATGAAGTCTATCACTTCATTGGTAAAGACATTGTCTATTTCCATGCGTTGTTCTGGCCTGCGATGCTTGAGGGTGCGAATTACCGCACGCCAACAGGTTTATTTGTAAATGGATTCCTGACCGTCAATGGTCAGAAGATGTCGAAATCTCGCGGAACATTTATCAAGGCTGAAACTTATTTACAGCATCTAAATCCTGAATATTTGCGTTATTACTTTGCCTCTAAACTATCTGATAAAGTTGAAGATTCGGATTTGAATCTGGATGATTTTATTCAAAAAGTAAACTCAGATTTGGTCGGCAAAGTCGTGAATATTGCCAGTCGTTGTGCCAAATTTATCAATAAAGATTTTAACAATACGTTATCGGCTAACTGCGCTGAGTCCGAGCTTGTACAAAGTTTTATTGACGCAGGCGATTCGATTGCCAAAGCTTATGAAGAGCGTGAGTTTAGTGCCGCCATTCGTGAAATCATGGCGCTTGCAGATCGTGCCAATCAATATATTGATGAGAAAAAACCGTGGGCTCTTGCTAAGCAGGAAGGTCAGGAACAGCAAGTTCACGAGGTGTGTTCTGTTGGAATTAACCTATTCCGTCAATTGGCGATTTATCTTGCGCCAGTTTTGCCAATACTTGCAACGCAAGTACAGGCTTTCTTACAACTCGAAAGTTTTGATTTTGCATCGCGCAAGCAGATTTTAGCTAGCCATGAAATTGCTCAGTTTGAACCATTAATGCAACGTGTTGATCCTAAAGCGATGACTGCCATGGTCGATGCATCTAAAGATTCTTTAGCTGCTACGACTGAAACACCTAAAGCAGAAAAGAAAAAAGACAAAATGGCTGAGAAAAAAGTTGAAGCGCCTGCTACAACGGATAGTTCTGAGATCATTAAAATTGATGATTTCTTAAAAGTGGATTTGCGTGTGGCGCAAGTGCTTGAAGCGGCAATCGTGGATGGTTCTGATAAATTGCTTCAACTCACTTTAGATGTCGGTGAAGCTGAACCGCGCAATGTATTTAGTGGTATTCGTGAGTTTTATCAGCCAGAAGACTTAAAAGGTAAATTGGTGGTGATGGTGGCGAATCTTGCTCCACGTAAAATGCGTTTTGGTATTTCTAACGGGATGGTACTTGCCGCAGGAAATGGCGAAGGGATTTGGGTGATTTCACCTGAATCTGGTGCTAAAGCGGGTGATAAAGTTTCTTAAGATTTAATTTATAAGATGAAAGCCTCTACAGATGTAGGGGCTTTTTTTACTTTGAATATCTAGTATTACATGCTAAAAAAACAGACAACTCAAATATTTTAGAGAATATTTATAAATGAAAAAGATACTTACCTTAGCTGTATGTGCTTACCTCCCTTTACTTACTCATGCAGAAACAAGCAAAACATCACTAACGATTGAACAACAAAAACAAGCGGCAGGTTTTTATCAATATCAATCAGGTGATACACAAATCACTGCCCTGCTCGACGGCACAAACTTTATGTCGCCTACGCTGTTTAAAGATATTCCGCAAAAACAGGTTCATGAGATTTTAAAAAAATACTATGCTGATCAAGAGAAAGGCGTTCAAACCTCAGTGAATGCTTTTCTTGTAAATACTGGAAAATCATTGATTCTGGTCGATAGTGGTGCAGCAAGCTGTTTTGGCGCACATTTAGGTTCGGTTTTAACTAACTTAAAAGCGTCAGGATATAAGCCTGAACAAGTCGATAGCATTTTACTCACACATCTACATCCCGACCATGTCTGTGGTATCAGCAAAGATGGAAAAGCGAATTTTCCTAATGCCACAGTGTATGTATCGCAAGATGAAGCCAATTATTGGTTAGATCCAAAACAAGCCGAGAAAATTCCTCAAGAAAAACGTGCAGGCTATTTGAGTACAGTAGAAAAAATTAAAGCGGCTTTAGCACCTTATCAAGCCAAACAACGCTTTAAAACCTATAAACTGGATGATGAAATTCAGGGATTTAAAGTGATTAACACCGCGGGACATACCCCAGGACATTTTAGTTATGAACTGAAAACTAAAGATGAAGATATAATTTTTATTGGAGATATTGTGCATTCGCATACGGTTCAGTTTGACCGACCTGAAACGGCGATTGAATATGATATTGATCCGAAACAAGCCGTCCAAACCCGCTTAAAACAATTTGCCAATTTTGCCAAAAATGGTCAAACCATTGCAGCACCACATTTACCATTTCCAGGAATTGGTCATATTTATTCAGCAGATGGCAAAAGCTATCAGTGGATTCCTGTGCATTTTAAAGATTAATCCGCTCTTCTAAATTAAAATCAATCTTTTCTATCATTTCATAAGAGGAAAATCACTTTGTATAATTGATTTTCCTCAATGACAGTTGATATCACACCGATACTTTTTCATCAAATAATTGATTCAGCCTTTCAATCAATAATTCTGGTTGAACCGCTTGGGGCACATGCCCTGTTTGCATACTAATGATTTGTAAATGATCAGGTTGTAACTGTTGCATCAAACGCTGCATATTGATTGATAATGACTGATCATAAAGTGCTTCTACATAAATTCGCGGCACACGACCAAAACGTTCAGGGGTTAAAACGGGTTTTAAATCCCGTCCTGTTTCTGGTTGCGGTCGTAATTTTGCAATTAATTTTTCTGCAAGTTCTGCATCACAATCTTGCAAAAAGATTTTCTTCGCACCTTCAGGACTCACAATACTACAACCCTCTTGAGTAAAACTTAGATAAGGGGAAATTCCAGCAAAATCCTCGTCTGGAAAATGCTGCTCGCACAATATTTTAAAATCCAGAAATGACATGTTTGAGGGCAGCATCATCCCAACCAAATAGATGAGACTCTTGATTAGGTCAGGGATTTGTTCTGCCACTGCTGAAATGGTCAAACCTCCACCGCTATGTCCAAGCAATACGACAGGTTCACCAATTTTTTGAATCGTCTGCACAACAAAATCACAGTAATTGTCCTGATTGGCAGAAAGTTGAGTGTCACTATTCCAACCATTATCAGGCAAGTCAACTGCATGTACTTGCCAGCCCGTTTGCTCCAATAATAGCTTGATCAAGTCGAATGACCAGCTTCCCTGCCAAGCACCGTGTACCAATACAATATGCTTAGCCATAGGTTCTCCGATACATTTCAATATGATGCTTTTCGACTGTCGTCGGTGCAAATAAAGCAGGTTCGTTTTCAGTTTTACAATTAGGCAGACATTGCACTTGATAATCTGGATTTCCACCAAAGAAAAATGGAACCGAATAACGCTGTTTGCCTGATTTATTAATCACTCGATGTAAAGTCGATTTAAAGCGATTATTGGTCCAACGTGCAATTAAATCACCCAGATTAATCACATACGTACCTTCAATCGGTGGCGCATCCATCCAGCTTTCGCTGTTTTGATCCCAAACTTGCAAACCACCTTGCTGGTCTTGAAGTAATAAGGTTAATGCACCAAAATCGGTATGCGCTCCGCAACCTTTTTCATTCGGTTCAGGATTTGCAGGTTGTGGTGGATAATGTAATAACCGTAACGTCACTAGAGAGTCCTGACAGAAGTCATCAAAGTAATTTTCTGACAATGATAATGACAAGGCTAAACCACGCATCAGATATTTTGCCAATACTTCGAGTTCAGCCTGATAGTGCTGCATCGTAGATTCAAATTCTGGAAACTGTGTAGGCCATTGGTTTGGCCCATGATTAAAACGTTGAGCTAGCACCTCTTTACTTTCTAGCGCATATTCCCGCCCCGAATAAAAACCTTCTTTTAAATCAGCGGGCGTTCCTACTTCTAGCGTCTGATTTTTTAAAGGTTCATAACCCCGATTGGCAATTGAGTTTTTCTTATGTACTTTTTCTTTTTCATTCATGGGCAAATCAAAGAATTGTTTGCTTTGTTTAAAAACTGCCTGTTGTAATTCAGTAGCAATTCCATGATTTGAAATATAAAAAAAGCCTTTATCTTCACATGCTTGTTTCATCTGTTGCGCGACCATCTGACGCTCTTTCACATCAGCACTAAATAGACCTGATATATCAATCACAGGAATTGAAACACTCATACCTTACTCCATTGCCTAGACTTATATATGATTTGTACCTGTTCAGGATTGAGCAATTGCTGTGCCACCGATAGTGTCCGTCACTGTTATATGTTTTTTCATATTTTAAAATTCATGTTTATTTAAATAATTAGAAGATGGCATGCATGTTGCAAATTTTACTCTTGTCATACACACAAAGTTGAAAGGGTTTGATATGAACGATGAAACTAAAACCGCATCTCCAGAACATGAACATCTTGGAATGGGTAAAAACTTAACCTATGGTTTTCAGCATGTCTTGACCATGTACGGTGGTCTGATTGCAGCACCACTGGTTGTAGGTCTTGGTATTGGGCTATCTCAGGCAGATATTGGCTTGCTCATTACTGCTTCTATTTTAGTGGCGGGACTAGCAACCTTACTGCAAACGCTGGGTTTCAAATGGTTCGGTTCTAAACTTCCCATTGTACAAGGGACTTCTTTTGCAGCCGTTGCCAGTATGATCGCAATTGGTTCAAATGGGGGCAGTTTTCAGGCCATTCTTGGTGCAATTATGGTGAGTTCGATTTTCGGGATCATTATTGCACCATTTTTTTCCAAAATTGTACGATTCTTTCCGCCAATCGTTACAGGTTCCATTATTGCCATTATCGGAATTTCACTTTTACCAGTGGCGATTCGCTGGATGATGGGTGGCAATCCTAAAGCTGCGAACTGGGGTTCAATGGAAAATATAGGTTTGGCAGCTTTTACCTTATTTGTTTTATTGCTGCTCACCAAATTTGGTACTCCAGCCATCAAACGTTTAGCCGTTCTACTTTCCATCTTTTGTGGTGCAATTGCTGCATTTGCATTAGGCTTGGCTGATTTTTCTAAAGTCAGTGATGGTGCATGGGTCGCATTGCCTAATATTTTAGGCTTTGGTATGCCAGTGTTTGAGTGGCCCGCAATTTTAACCATGAGTATTGTTACGATTGTGATTTTGACTGAAACCACAGCTAGTTTGCTCGCAATTGGTGAAATTGTAGATACCCAAGTTGACAATAAACGTATCGCTGATGGTTTACGTGCAGACATGCTTTCATCCGCACTCGCTCCTCTTTTTGGTGCCTTCATGCAATGTGCATTTGTACAAAATGTGGGTTTGGTTGCCATTACAGGAGTCAAAAGTCGCTTTGTAGTTGCCACTGCAGGTGGAATTTTAGTGGTCTTGGGTTTACTTCCTGTATTTGGTCGTCTTGTTGCTTCTATTCCAATGCCTGTACTAGGTGGCGCTGGTTTGGTGTTATTTGGTAGTGTTGCAGTCAGTGGTATCCGTACCTTGTCTAAAGTCGATTATCAAGTTCAATCCAATCTAATTATCGTCGCCGTTTCACTTGCAGCAGGACTTATTCCACTGATTAGCCCTGATTTCTTCCATGCAATGCCAGATGCGGTACAAACCCTATTTCATTCTGGTATCAGTATTACCTGTATCATGGCTGTTCTACTTAATTTGTTCTTTAATCACTTACATGTAGGAAAAAAGCCACAAGTGAGTAATTTACCAGAAGTCGCTGCAACTGCTGAAAATCACTCCTGATATCATTTGCTTCAAACCCGTACTTTGTGGAATGCCAGTCAAGTTAAAACGACTGGCATTTTTTTGATGAGAATAGCGGTCGATAGTCATATATCCCACTATATCTATTGATTTATATCAATTATCTAGCATGGTGTAAAAACCAAATCTTGGTACAGGCATTGCTTTTCAAATATAAAAATATTTGAGCGAAATCTGCTATGTCACGTCTCTGGATCAAACATCCTCTTGCTATTTTTACCGCCAATCAGCAGGATGCCACGAATGGCGTTGTGATTGAAAATGGTCAAATTATTGAACTGGTTGCACAAGGTCAAGGCCCTACTCAATCTATCGATCAAATATTTGATGCCCAAGACTGTGTCGTTATTCCTGGGTTGATCAATTCCCACCATCATTTTTATCAAACATTAACTCGTGCATGGGCGCCTGTGGTGAATACACCATTATTTCCATGGTTAAAAAATTTATATCCTGTTTGGGCAAAATTAACGCCTGAACAATTACATCTTGCTACCCAAGTGGCTTTAGCAGAATTGGTCATGTCAGGATGCACTTTTGCGGCCGATCATCATTATTTATTTCCACAGCAATTAACCGATGCCATTGATATCCAAGTGCAAGCAGCACAAGAGTTAGGTATTCGTGTCATGCTAACGCGTGGTTCCATGAGCTTGGGTGAAGAATCAGGCGGTTTACCTCCACAGCAGACAGTGCAGCAGATGGATCAAATTTTGCTGGATTCAGAACGTCTTGTTGCGAAATACCATCAACGTGGTACAGGTGCCATGGTCAATATTGCCCTTGCACCATGTTCTCCATTTTCAGTCACACCAGAGATTATGCGAGAAAGTGCAGCAATGGCGCAGCGTCTGGATGTGCGTTTGCATACTCATCTGGCAGAAACGCTAGATGAAGAAGCATTTTGTCTACAAATGTTTGGTATGCGAACGGTAGATTATCTGGAAAGCGTTGGTTGGTTAAATGACCGAACATGGCTTGCACATGGCATTCATTTTAATACCGAAGAAATTCAGCGTTTAGGTCAGGCGGGTGTCGGGATTTGTCACTGTCCGCACTCTAATATGCGCCTTGCCTCTGGGATTTGCCCAACTCTTGATTTAATGCAGGCGGGTGCAACGATTGGTTTAGGGGTGGATGGCTCTGCTTCTGGAGATGCTTCAAATCTGATTTTAGAAACTCGTCAAGCCATGTATTTGCAACGTCTTAAATATGGTGCAGAACGAATTACGCCAGAATTAGCATTTGGCTGGGCGACTCAGGGTTCAGCAAAATTATTAGGCCGTGAACATGATCTTGGAGAAATCGTAGTAGGTCATCAGGCAGACTTTGCTTTGTATAAACTGGATGAACTGAAATTTTCAGGAAGTCATGACCCAATTGCAGCATTGCTGCTGTGCGGGGCAAATCAAGCTGAACATGTCATGGTCGGCGGCAAGTGGATTGTTAAAGAACGTCAATTAGTCACGATCGATATTGAGAAACTACAAGCTGAACATCGCCTTGCAGCCAAGAAATTATTGGCGGCTTAAATTTTTTTAAAGAGACGTTGAAACGTCTCTTTTGCTTTTTAAATTTGATTATTGATTTTGCTTAAGGTGAGTATCGTTTGCCAATAATGGTGCTAATTTAAAATCTTTGTCATAGACAGGCATTCCCGCGATACTCATACTTCGCGCAGAGGTAGAAGATTGAATACTTTCGCTCTGAACCTTTGCCCTCATATCGCATCCCATCACAGCAACACTGGAACTCACAACCAAGACATATAGAAATATCCTTTTCATACGACCACCTGATTATTTTCATTATTTTTATCGTCAGATTATCACAACCTGTTTAAATTATGAGCAAAAAAAACATTTCAAATTATATCATTCAAATGCAGATATATACGTTCTGAAACGGACAGCGATGTTTTTTCGTTTTATGATCATTCTTTTTAGACCCATATATTGAGTTTTTATGAAGCTTGCAGAAGCATTATTGCTCAGAAGTGATTTGCAGAAAAAACTCCTTTCCTTGCAGCAACGTATTCATAAAAATGTACTTGTGCAAGATGGAGATACACCCAGTGAAGATCCAGAACAACTTATAGATGAAGCTGTTCTGGTGAATAAACAATTATTTCAGCTTATACAAAAAATCCATCAAACCAATGCGCAAGCACAAACCAACAATGGAAAAGCTTTGCTCGATATCCTCAATCAGCGCGATCAACTTACCGCCGAACATCGAATCATCCAGCAAGCAATAGACAATACGCAAAAAGATACAGATCGTTATAGTGTTCGTGAAATTAAATGGATTAAAGCCGTTTCTGTTTCTAAGCTACAAAAACAAGCAGATGAAATCAGTCAAAGTTTACGTTTAATCAATCTTGAAATTCAGGCATCCAACTGGCAGATAGATTTAAGGGAATAAACTGAGTATGATCAATCTGGGCATATTGGGCGAGTACACGACCTTTTTATACGGTTTGTAAGGTCTAAAATTCACAAACCGTCTGATAGAGGTAGTGCGCCTGCTTCGCCAAATCTTTACATTTTAGGCGCAGCACATTGCATATATGATCTATGACACTTTACTAATGACCACCACGTACTGACAATATGCCCACCATATTATATTTTAGCTTAACGACTTGAGAAAATGAGTTTTAGACCTAATACCGTCACAATTCCACCTGTTACTCGATCAATCAAAGTTTTGGCTTTGATATAAACACGGCGCGGTTTTTCAGACGATAAAAGTAAGGCGACGAGTGAATACCAACCTGCATCAATCACGAAGCAGATCACGGGTAATGCCACATAATAATAATTTGGAATTTCTTTAGGTAATAAGGCGGTAAATACACTGGCAAGAACTACTGCAATTTTAGGATTACTCAGTTGTGTAATCAAACCATAACGATAGGCACTTTGATAAGTCATAGTTTGTTGCTGTTGGGCATCCATCTCAATGGGTGATTTAGCATGTTTTACAATCTTATAAGCCAGCCAAAGTAAATATAGCCCACCACCAATTTTTAGCATGAGATAGGCCGACGGCACAGCCAATAAGATTGCTTGTAAACCCATCACTGCCAACAAACCAAAAAATGCCGCGCCTGTGCCAGTCCCCAAAGCAGTGAACAAACCATGCTTACGTGATTTAGCAATCGAGTTTTGCGCCACATAGATAAAGCTTGGGCCAGGACTCATTGCACCTAACATCAGCGCCATCGCAATAGAAAATAAAGGCAACAAACTTTCCATGTGGGTATCCAGAGCGTCAGTGATCATAGACATGAATTTTAACGCATTACTCAGGCTTTGTAAGAACCAAATACATGACTTCGCTTTGAAATGAACCATCTGGCTGTATTTGATAATAATTTTTTACCACATCCGATGCTTTTTGCTGTAAATAACGTAATGTTGCCACAGCTTCTGCTGGGGTTTGCATTCGCTCGACCCAACTTGTAAAATTTAACTGCAAACTTTGTTTTTGCATTTGCTCAATTTTAAAACCTGCACGCTCAGCAAATGTCATCCATTCAGCTAAAGAATAATCACGGACATGACTTGGGTCACGAATGATCTCAATACTCTGTAAAAAGGTATCTAGTACAGGTTGTTGATTTCCCAAAATATCAACAAATATCACTTTTCCACGCGGCTTAAGCACACGATAGATTTCACTCATTGCTTGTGAAACATTCTGCCAATGATGTGCAGAATAACGACTCACAACCGCACATATACTCTGATCTGCGAAATCAAGTAGTTCTGCTGCACCTTGCTGTCCCGTGACATTATTTAACACGCGCGTCTTCGCCTGTTCAACCACCAATTGTACCATTTCAGCAGTTAAGTCATAAGCAATCACCTGCTCCACATCAGGCGCAATATGATACGTAACATGCCCGCCACCGCAGCCTAAATCTAAAACACGTTGAAAAGCTTGTTGCTGTAAAACCTCACGTATTTTGTCAAATTCTGCTCCTTGTGCATGAACAGAGCTATTTAGATAAGCCTTTGCTTTGTCTTGATATTGTTGCTGATTCACTTCATGTTGAGTGGTCATTTTGATCTTCTCATTGAGTAGTGATATTGAGCTTAATCTGAAGAATATAAAAAATAAAATAATGAATTTTTTAATTATTAATAACTTTTAGTTATTTTTACAATTTGATAATAATTTCACTGGGATATCGGACAAAAACGTCCGTAAAATATATCGATCAAATTCAGCATCCCCCCTCTATGAGTAAACATATCAAACGTGCAGCCAAAAATCGGGAAGATTTACTCGAAGCTGCGGTTGAGATGTTTAAAATTCATGGAATGAGTGTTCCGTTACAAATCATTATCGACCATGCGGGTGTGGGGCGTGCAACTTTTTATCGAAACTTTACTGACCGAAAGGCTTTAGTCTATGCCTTACTTGAGCAAGCCGTTTCTCATCTGGAACTTCGTGCGGAACAATATCGTATGTACGATGATGGTTTAATTCGATTAATTAAAAGTCATGTCCATAATTTAAATAATCTTTCGGCTCTGATGGAGTATTGGCGAGTGCTAGATCAACACGATGAAGTGCTGATTTCACTGATACAGCATCATCAACTGATTGTGCAGCCGCTCATTGATCGGGCGATTGAAAAACGAATTTGTCGTCCTGACTTTAATTTTGAAGATTACCGTAGCATTGTTTCCATGTTGTCGTCGTCTTTTCGCGGACATGATGAAACGCAAAGAATTCGATTTGCCAGTCGTGCAGTCGAGTTATTACTCAATGGCATTTGTTTGAATAACGGGGTGTATCATGGCTGAGAGTCCGCGTTATCTGGAAACACCACCAGACTGGACAGATGATGAACGTCCCGTATTACCGGGTTCGCCGCCTTCAATTGAACATCCCTCTCATAAAAGATATCTGTATTTTATTATCGGAACTTTTATTGCCCTCACCGCAGGGCTAAGTAATGGTTTTATTACCGCTAATTTACCTCAGTTACAGGGTGAATATGGACTAACGCCTGTTGAGAGTGCGTGGCTTCCTGCGGCTTATGTCATGGCGAATGTCAGTTCTAACCTGATTTTGTTTAAAGCCAGACAACAATATGGTTTACGCCTCTTTACTGAAATTGGTCTGCTTGCGTTTATCGCAGTGATGATCCTGCATATTTTCGTACAAAATTATCACATGGCTATTTTTGTACGTTTTATCAGTGGGATGGTTGCAGCACCACTTAGCTCTCTGGGCATGTATTACATCATGCAGGGCTTTACCAAAGAACATCGTTTAAGAGGTCTGTATATTGGCTTCGGCTTCGGTCAACTCGGTGTACCACTGGCATGGATCATTTCGCCTGCATTGGTTACGGTCAACGACTGGACGGTCTTATATACGTTTGAGTTAGGTTTGGCAGTGTGTTGCTATGCCATGGTGGTTTCCCTCAAGTTACCCCGTAGTTTACGTATTGCTGTTTTTGAACGACAAGATATTGTTACCTTTTTATTGCTGGCACCAGGTTTCGCCTGCATCTGCGCGGTTTTAACACAAGGACCTTTGCTGTGGTGGTTTGATTCGCCTTGGCTGGCTTATGTGTTAATGACGGGTTTTGTATTACTGGTGTTTGGCTTTATTTATGAACATCATCGTAGTAACCCCCTGATTATGACCCGCTGGCTAGGTACTTTTGCCGTGCTACGCTTTGTATTTGGAGCGTTGTGTCTGCGCTTTTTACTTTCAGAACAAAGTTATGCCGCGGTGAATTTTCTAAAAACCATGGGCATGGGGCCAGATCAGTTTGTTGGGCTGTATAGCGTGATCTTTTTTGGGATGTTGGCAGGCGTTTTATTTAGTGCGGTCACATTTTCTCGAGAACGAACATTATTACATTTGGTTTGAGCCTCCTTTTTGATTTTGATCGCCAGTAAACTGGATGCACATTTGACCAGTGATATTCGTCCACAAAATTTCTATCACAGTCAATTTCTGATTGCCTTTGCCAATGGATTATTTATTGGTCCCCTACTTTTGGTGGGATTTGGGCGCGCTTTGAAAGAAAGCCCTGCACATGTGGTGACGTTTATCGTGTTATTTTCTGCCACACAAAACTTTGGTGGCTTGATTGGTTCATCGTTTTATAATACTTATCAAAAACGTCAAACCCAAGTGTATCAAATGGACATCAGTCGTAATTTGGAACGAACTGATCCAACCATTGATCAACGTTTAAAACAATATCAGGCAAAATTTAGCCCCAACATTGCCGATCCTGTTCAGGATCAATTACAGGCAACCAAAACCTTATCGCAAACTGCAAATCGTGAGGCTCAAGTCCGAGCCTATAACGATGTGATTAATTTTAATAGTATCGTGGCGATTGTGTTATTCCTTTGGGGATTGTGCAATATTATCTGGGCGAAGTATCTTACTTATCGTGAGAAACTGACTGCCTCATCGACATCATCCTAAGTGGCATGTTTGAGTATAATTTATGAGTGACGAGCAAAAAACCAATCCACAGAATGAACCTGATTCGAATCAAACAAATCAGTCTCAATCTGGAACGACATCTTCTGCCACGCCACAACCTGCCCCGCTCAAACCTGTTCAGCGCGTCGGGAAATTGATTCCAACCAAAAAATCGACATTGGCAATCATGTTTATCGTGCTGTTGGTCGGCTTAGGACTCATTATGTGGGCATGGCGTATTGGGCCATTTCATACTGCCATTGAGCAAACTGACAATAGCTATGTCAAAGGTAAAACCACCGTCCTCTCGTCACAGATTAATGGTTATATCAAAGATGTACTGGTCAAAGACTTTGACTACGTCAAAAAAGGTCAAGCTTTGATGCATATTGATGCCACGACTTATGACCAAAAAGTGACGCAAGCCCAGTCTGCGGTTGAACAAGCAAAAAATAGTCTGGCCAATCAAACTCAGACGATTGCTCAGCGGCAAGCCGATATTGCTGCGGCTCAAGCTAAAGTTGACCAAGCTCAGGCGCAATATGATTTATCGATGACACAATTACAGCGCTACCAACAACTGGGCGATAGCGGCGCAGCCTCTAAATCAGAACGTGATAAAGCCGCAGCAGATGTAAAAAATAATCTGGCGTTACTCAAACAAGCTCAGGCCAATGTAAATGTTGCACAGGAAGCCCTAAAAACCGCGCAAGTCGCACAAACAGGTTTAGAAGCGCAAGTCACCAATGCACAGGCACAACTGGATCAGGCAACGACCACCAAAGATTATAGTGTGATTACCGCGCCAATGGATGGACAGTTGGGTGAAGTCAATCCACGTGTCGGGCAATATGTCGCAGCAGGTTCACAGTTATTGTATTTGATTCCTCAACAAACTTGGGTGATTGCCAATTTTAAAGAAACCCAGATCGCCAATATGAAAATTGGGCAAAAAGTCACTTTCACCGTCGATGCCTTAGATCATCAGAAATTTACAGGTCATGTTGAGCAAATCTCCCCTGCTGCGGGTTCAGAGTTTAGTGTACTCAAAGCAGATAATGCGACAGGTAACTTTACCAAAGTGGTACAGCGAATTTCAGTAAGGATTGCGATTGATCCGAATCAAAAAGGCTTGGAACGCTTACGTCCCGGTATGTCTGTAATCACTTCGGTAGATACATCATCCAAAGCTATGGACTAGCTATTTTTCCTATTGATATGACGTTTTAATTCAGGCTGTCTTCTATGTTCAACGCTATTGCACAAGCTGTGGGATATCAAACTCTCATAGATCAGCCTGAAATACATCTTGATTTAAAACGTCTGGATCTCATTCATCCACATATTTCAGGCAATAAGTTTTATAAGCTCAAATATAACTTACAGCATGCCAAACAACTAGGGCAGGATACCCTGATTACTTTTGGTGGCGCATTTTCCAATCATATTGCGGCAACAGCCTATGCAGCCCATTATTTTGGTTTTCAGAGTATTGGCATCATTCGTGGTGAAGAACTGGCTGATCAACCCTTAAACCACACTTTGTCCACTGCCTCGCAGTTTGGCATGCAACTCGAATTCATCAATCGACAGGATTATCGTAATAAAGAGCAACCTGATTTTTTGGCGGAATTACAATCTCGATTTCCAAACGCCTATATTATTCCAGAAGGTGGAACAAACTCTCTTGCCATTCAAGGTTGCAAAGAAATTTTAAGCGAACAAGATCGACAAAATTACGATGTGATTTGTTGTGCGGTGGGAACTGGCGGCACGATCACAGGATTGATTGAATCAAGTCACTTCAATCAAAATATTTTGGGTTTCTCTGCATTAAAAGGCGATTTTTTAACGCATGACGTTGCCCATCTTACCGCAAAGAAAAACTGGAAGATTATAGATGAGTATTGTTGTGGCGGTTATGCCAAGACTTCAGCTCAGTTAATCGAGTTTATTCAGCTTTTCGAAAAACAATATCAAATTCCACTTGAGCCCATTTATACAGGAAAAATGCTATTTGGCATTTTTGACTTGATCGGAAAAGCATATTTTCCACCTCATACCCGAATTTTAGCAATTCATAGTGGTGGATTACAGGGCAGGCAAAATCTTTTATAATATCGCGCTTTTATAACGCTGAGTAAATTTATGTCCATGCATTACGATGTCATTGTTCTGGGTGCAGGTGCGTCTGGATTAATGCTGGCGGCTCAGGCTGCACGGCGTGGACGCAAAGTTTTAGTGGTCGAAAAAGCCAATAAAGTCGGGAAAAAAATCCTGATGTCTGGCGGAGGTAAATGTAACTTTACTAACCTCTATGTCGAGCCTGAGAATTTTATTTCACATAATCCACATTTTGTGATTTCGGCCTTATCACGTTATAGCAATTGGGATTTTATCGGCTTGGTCTGTGACTATGGCATCGCCTATGAAGAACGTAAGCATGGACAGCTTTTTACCTTAAATGGTTCCAAAGATATTTTGAATCTGCTTTTAGCTGAATGCGATAAAACGAAACTGGTCAACATAAAAACGGACTGTGAAGTAAAAACAGTTAAGCAATTAGACCATCAACTTTTTGAAGTTCAAAGTACACACGCAACCTTTACTTGTGAATCTCTGGTGATTGCATCTGGTGGCCTTTCAATTCCAACACTAGGTGGTTCAGGAATTGGCTATGAATTGGCAAAACAATTTGATCATCAAGTTTTTCCAACTCGCGCAGGATTAGTCCCCTTTACTTTTTCTGATCAATTTAAAGAAATCACCACACGCCTGAGTGGGAATGCTTTGGAGGTGACACTTTCCAATGATAAAAACAGTTTTACCGAGGCACTACTCTTTACTCATCGCGGTTTAAGTGGTCCAAGTTCACTGCAACTTTCGAATTATTGGCAAGCAGGTGAGTCTTTTCAGATCAACTTTTTTCCTACCCAAGACTTAGCTGATTATTTGAAACAAAAAAAACAGCAGCAACCCAAAGTCTTGTTACGCACGTTATTATCCGAACTGACCGCAAAAAGCATTGTGCTTGAGTTACAACAACTGATTTGGCCTAACTATGCAGAAACCGCGATTGCTCAACTGAGTGATACAGTCTTGGAGCAGATTGCAGCACAGCTTCATGGTTTTGTAGTGAAACCCTCCGGGACTGAAGGCTATCGTACCGCCGAAGTGACTTTGGGTGGAGTAGACACCGCTGAAATTTCATCCAAAACCATGCAAAGCCAGAAAGTTAAGGGGCTCTATTTTATTGGTGAAGTTTTAGATGTGACTGGACATTTAGGCGGTTATAACTTTCAGTGGGCGTGGTCATCGGCCTATGCCGCTGCACAATATGTATAAAATACGTCAAAATTATGGTGCAGCATCGATCTGATTGGCTTCGATTGAAGGAGTTTCATCTACACCTGTTTTTTCTGTTTGTGTCACTTTATTTTTGGCAAATACAAACTTATAAGCACTCACTAAAAAACCCACAGTAATACCCGCAATCACAATCGGGGCGATAAAACGATTCGGCTGCTTTTGCATCTTTCACTCCTCTATTATTTTTATGACTCATGGATTAGATTTCTTTCATTCGTCCTTTTTATTTCTTCTTTAGAGAGAAAATAAAGAAGGCGAAACAGTGATGAAAAATCTATTTTAACGGTCTAAAAAAACGACCACTCTGGATAGAGTGGCCGATTCTGATTTAAAAATCAAAACTTATTTCGGTTGATCATCGGGTTTTGATGTTGGATCATCCTCACCTTCGCCTTTAGAACCATAAGGATTATTTAAAGGTTTATGCGCGGGGTCTACATCAAACGTGGTAGGAACATTATGATCCGTTGCCGCCTCTGAGGGTGCAACAGGCGATGATGCTACAGGTGTTTCAACCACAACCGCTGATTGAGTTTTCGCAATTGGATTGGGTTTATTTCCCTCAGCTTTGGCTTTATCAATGAGATCGGTCAAAACACGTTCCGCAGGTTGACGACCACCCAGACCAAAAGCGAGAGCAAATGCGACTGCCACCGAACCGAGTGTGAGTCCAAAAGCCAGATTGACGATTGAATCGGCAATACCCATTGCGCGTAGACCCATCGCTAGAACCAAGCCCATAATCAAGATACGAACTAGATTACCCAACCAGCGTGAGGTGTTATATTCACCGCGCTGAACGACATTTGCCACGATATTGGCTAACCAGAAACCCACGACCAGAATTAAAGCACCAAGTAAAATGTTGGCACCGAAGGCAATGAAGATCGCGACCAGATGACTAATCTGATCAAAACCAAGACGGTTGGCTGCTTCAGCAACCGCAAACAACATGGTAAAGAATACGATTAAGACACCGACCACATGCGAGATTTTAGTCGATCCCAAGAAACGCTGTAAGTCAAACTTTGCAGGAACATCATCGACACCGGTACCTGCCAAAATATCTTCAACCAGTTTTGCGACAAAACGAGAGACGACATAGGCAATAATCAAAATCAGACCAGCAGCAATAATATTTGGAATCGCAAACATGATCTCATTGAGCATGGCTGTTGCTGGCTGAGAAATAGACTCAATTCCAAGCGCTTCAAATGCGATAATCAATGCAGTAATAAAGATCAGCGCAAAAACCAGAGAACCTAATACATTGGCGATATTGCTGTTTTTAAACAGTCCTATTTTCTCAGCTTGAGCTTGTAAACCCACACTATTGACTAAACCTTCTGTAATCCCACGTACAATTTTTGCCAAAATGTAGCCAACAAAAACGATCACGCCTGCAATAAAGATGTTTGGAAGATATCCGACAACTTCAGCCACCATTGCCTGAACAGGGAGTAAAAGACCTGAGAGTCCTAAAATCGAAAGGACAATAGGTAAAAATAAAAGTAGAATTAACCAATAGATAATATCTGCAATATTTTCACTGAGTGGTCGAACACCGACTTCAGTACTCAGTTTCTCATCAAGTTGAGTCTTAGACAAAGCTTTGGATAGTCCTGCTCGCACCAAACGCGCCAAGATCCAACCCACAAAAGCCACGACAGCCGCTGCAATAAGATTCGGCACAAAAACCAATACTTGGGTGATCATGGCACTAAATGGCCCGCTCACACTATAAATATTCAGTACGTTTAAAGAAGCAATCAGCGCAATAATCAACACAAACCAAAATATAAATTTTGAAATAATTGACTCAAAGTCTGGAGCTTTACCCGTTGCGGTCGATAAATGACGATTGGTTCCAATTAGATTGAGTAATTTTTTGACACCCGCAGCGATAATCAGTGCCAAAATCCAACCAATAATAAAAACTGCAATTGCCGCGATAATGGGCTGAAACATATCCCAATAGTACATAAATCCATAATGGGCTTGCGCAGCCTCATTGTTAAAATAATCGTTCATATAGGTCATGCCCTCTTTGTTATATTAATCACGGCTTAGTCTTGATGAAGTTAAGCTGTAAAACGGTTTTAAGAATGGATATTATTTGTGATCTATCTCAACATATTTTGTATTTTTTATTCAAGATGCAATATAAGAACTACTACAAAAATGAAGTAAAAGATTGCAAAAAAGCCATCTAATCACATTAGATGGCTTGTTAAAAATTAGAATTGATAACAATTTAAGACTGTTGACTATTGGTAGTTGAATTATTTGGCGTAGCAGGTTGTGCATTTGGATTTGGATGATCTGGTGGTGCATCATTGGCATCTGGCTTATGATCAGCCACCATATACACAATCAATGCCACTAAAAAAATTCCCACAATTGCCAAAATGTAAACCGGCAAACGACGTTTCTTTTCGGTCTCTTCTGGTGATGAAGTATGTGGTGTTGGTTTATTAAAATCATGTGTCATCGCAATCCCCTCTTTTATTTTCCATTGTTCTTTATCATAACAAGCACTTATGTAGCATTGTGTGAAAAAGCATAGCGCTATCGTGTTCTTTGTTTCTGCGTTGTATATAAAAATAGGCTATAATAGCCCACCCATTTTTTTGCTCAGGTCTTTATGTCGTATCGTCAGCAAAGCGTCACTCTGGATTTAGACACTGACGTCACACATGAATGCTCATTACATGTCACGCGTGATGAACATCTGATCGGAATTATTAGCTTTAATAAAGCAAGCTATAGCTTGAAATGGGGTGATCTGGAATATTTTAGACGCCGCACTGAAGAATTTTCAGTGATGCCTTTTCCAGATTGTATCAATGCGATGATCATTGATATTCGAAACGTGAATTCATTTCTGGACAATGAAGTTCCCATCCTACCGTGGCGTCTACTTGAAGAAGAATGTCCAATTCGTCTGGTGGTTCCACAAGAGCGTTTAGAACATTATGCGGGATTCTTTGAGCCAACGTGGTTGAGCACAGATCTGGATTCAGCCATTCAGGAATTACGTGAATTTATGGATATGTTTGTACATTAAAACCCATATTTATATGGGTCATATTTAAGTCATGGTATCTGTTCATGTGATTTGATGACACGGGTGCTTTAAATCACCCGTGCGCTGCTATAACCGCCCTTGCGCTGCTATAACCGCAGCTCATCACCAATAATTTTCCACGGCAATATTGCCTTCACCACGACGGTTCATGGTTAAACCACGGCGTTTTAATGCCTCTTTGGTATCTTCAACCATTTGTGGATTACCACAAAGCATGACATGACTGGTTTCAGGATTTAACGAATAACCAACCGCTTTTTCCAGTTCACCATTTTCAATTAATACTGGCAATCTTTCGTGCAACACAGCATTTGGATCACGCGTAATCACAGGAACGAACTTAAATCCAGTATGCCCTTCACCAAAACTTGCCGCAATCTCTTGTATACGATCAACATAAGCCAATTCAGAAACGGTACGAACACTATAGACTAAATGAATTTGCTGGTAATTTTGCCATGTCGCAAAATCCTGCAACATCGAAAGAAAAGGCGCCAGCCCTGTACCTGTTGCTAATAGCCATAAATCTTGAGGTAAAGGTAGTTGATAACGCGCCAAGGTTAAAAAACCATAAGAAATTTTTTCTAAGTAAAGCTCATCACCCACTTTGAGATGTTGTAAATTTGACGTAAACGCACCATTTGGAACGACAATCGAAAAGAACTCTAGTGTTTCATCAAACGGTGATGACACAACTGAATAAGCGCGCACCACCAAATCATCACCCACTTTTAAACCAATTCTGGCAAATTGACCCGCAGTAAACTTAAAATGCGCTGGGCGGGTCATGGTAAAACTAAACAAATTTGAAGCCCAACGCTGTACAGATAAGACTTTTTCTACGCTAAATTTCTCAATTGACATAATTTCAACATGGCACGACAGGGTATGCTCATGTTAGCATGACAGCAGAAATTATGACTACTTTTCAAGGGTAAGGCTTGATTCATGCGCATGACATTACGTCAGTTGGCTGTCTTTGTGGCAGTCGCTCAAGAAGGAACAGTAACCAAAGCCAGCGATGCCGTCCGCCTAACTCAAAGTGCTGCCAGTATGGCATTGGCTGACCTTGAAGATGGATTAGGCGCTCCACTCTTTGACCGTTTAGGCAAACGCCTACAATTGAACGATCTAGGTCGTTTTTTATTGCCTCAAGCTTTGGAAATTTTGGGGCGTTGTGAAGCATTTGAACAAGCCGCTAAAGGTGAATTACAAAGTATCGATTTACGTCTAGGTGCGACACTCACCATTAGTGATTATTTGATCCCTGACCTCATGGCAGATTTTCTACAAATTCACCCTCAGGCACATTTGCAGTTGCAAGTCGGGAATACTCGCCAGATGATTGAGGCAGTAAATCAATTTCAGCTTGATTTAGCACTCATTGAAGGTTCGTGTCATTTACCACAATTACAATGTATCCATTGGCGGAATGATGAACTTGCTGTCTGTTGCTCGCCTGACCATCCTTTGGCAAAATTAGGTCGGCCTTTGACACCTCAGGATTTTTTAAACGTCGAATGGATTTTACGTGAAGAAGGTTCAGGAACGCGCGAAGTCTTTGATAACGCCATTTTACAAGATGTCCCTGATGCCAATATTCGCCTCACCCTGGGACATAATGAAGCAATCTTGAAAATCGTTGCAGGTGGTTTAGGAATGTCTTGTATTTCTAGACTTGCCATTGAACCTTTAATTGAAAAAGGACAGTTGGTAATTTTAGAAACGCCTTTTTGGGAATTGACTCGCCCACTGCACGTATTGGTACATCGTCAGAAATATCAGGGACCAGGTTTAAAAGCCTTTATGAATTTCTGTGAAAATCGTGTGAATTGAGAATTTAAAAACATAAATAAAAAAACCTTTCATATGAAAGGTTTTTTTATAGGAAGCATTAGTTAGAAATCAAATGTTACGCCAAGTTTATAAGTGCGACCAGCTCCAATTGTGGCAAAACCACTTTGAAATACACCATCCCAATATTTTTTATCTGTTACATTATCAACATTGGCACGGAAAGTTGTATTTACTCCGCCTAGTTTAGTTACATATTTAGCGCCTAAATCAACCAAAGTATAGTCTGGTAATTTTAATGTGTTGCCTGAATCTAAATACTGATCATCAATGTAAGTAACAAAAGTATTAACACTTAATCCTTCAATCAAAGGAATTTGATAATCTAAACCTAAGCCTGCGGTAAACTCTGGTGTACCTTCAACTGTATTCCCTTGATTTGATGCAGCTTTTTCATACTTAGTATCAATATAAGCCAAGTTCCCATAAACAATTAAGTCATCAGTTACTTTGCCAGATACACCATACTCAATTCCTTTAGATTTAGTTTCGGCACCATCTGTTGTTACTGTAGTAGTTTTACCTGCTACATAGCGTGAATCATTTGTCGACAAATTTAATGTCATAGTGCTTGGTTTTTCAATCTGATACATTGCTAAAGTATGCAACCAACGCTCACCTTGAAATTTCGCACCAATCTCATACTGTTTAGTTTCAAATGGCGCAAAAGTATTACCGTAGTTTGCATCCGCTGTAGAAGTAACCGTCGATCCTTGTACTAATGCTTCAACATAACTGGTATAGAACGATAAGCTATCTCCAAATGGCTTCACTACAAATGCAATACTTGGTGAAATCTTATCTTTACTATAATTGCTCCATGTCTTAGTAGTCGCGTTAATTGAATCAATATCCATATCCTGATAACGTGCACCTAGTATTATTTGCAACTTGTCATTTAACATAGACATTTGATCAGTCAAGCTATAACTGAGAAACTCACTATGATTATATGGCCCCCAGACAGGATATGTTGTTGGCATTTCACCATAACTACCCACATCTGAATTATATAGATTAGTTTTAAATGATGATGATGTTGCAGCATAATGTTGCTTTAAATGGCTCGATAGATAATCTGCACGTAAGCCAACGGTATGTGAAACTAGTCCTGTATTAAATTGACCTTCCAAACCTATGTTAGCTGTACTATTATCATATTTAGCATGTACACGATAATATTGTGTTGAGGCATCTCCTGCCGCATTTGTGACAATCATTCGTGTGCCAAACAAATGACCTACATATTCTTTTTGAGCGTAACCAATTCCTGCATAAGCTTTTAAATTAGATAAAAGCTTATATTCACCTGATAAACCTACATATTGACTTTCTTGTTCCCCTTGAAGTTTAGGAAAATAATTTGTTTTACCATCTGGTGCTGCAAGTACACTTTTCAAAGTCGCAAACGATACCATTGCTGGCGAACCACCATCACGCTCATCACGAACAGAATATGCATCAAGATTAATTTTTGCTTTATCTGTTGTGTAATCCAGTCCAATTACCGCAGCAGTATTTTTATCATCCATACCATCAATGATATGTTCGCCTTGTCCATAAGTTGCACTAGCTCTAGCGCCAAATTCTTTATTTTCTCCAAAACGGCGAGCTACATCAAAACCAGATTTATAGTATCCACCATCTTCATACATGGCAGAAACTTGCGTTAAATCTCTATCTGCACGTTTAGTGGTTGCCATAATAACACCACCTACCCCTCCACTCGGAGGCATGCCTGCGACCAAGGCGTTTGGGCCTTTTAATACTGTAACAGAACCTAAAATATCAGTTGGTGTACGACCTGTTGGCCCCATACCATAAGAACCATTTATATTCGCATCTTCCCAACCAACGCTCAGACCACGTATTTTAAAGTTTTCATTTAAATGCCCACTGTTGGTTGTTGTGCGTATACTTGGATCATTTTTTAAAACATCCATTACAGAATCAGCTTGTTTATCTTGTATCGCCTGCTCTGTATAAGACTGAATACTAAAAGGAGTGTTTAATAATGATTTTTCACCCAAAATACCTAAATTAGCATCTTTTTTAAGTTTTCCCGTTGCATCGGTTGCTTGTGAGTCCGCTTTAACAGTGATAGTAGGTAGCACAACATTTTCTTCTGCAAAGGCAAAAGCGGGTAGTGCAATGAGAGATAAAAATAATATGTTCTTTTTCACGAAATTTCCCCATTAAAAATCGGGCTAATTATATAAGATAAATTCTCAAATGAGAATAAAAACAATTATAAATTAAATTATCTTTTCTATTTTTCTAAACAGCAGCAAACAAAGTATCTGCTGTTTAGATTAGATAATTTAGAACTTATAGGTCAGAGAGCCTGTATAGCTAGTTGGGTCACCATAAGTATTTGCCCAAGTATTGAGGCGATACTTTTCATTTGTGATATTATCCACATTTAAAGCAACACTTAAATCACGATTAATCTGATATTTTGCCATTAAACTAACAAGTGCAAATTGATCTTGTTTATAGGCGATATAATTTACACCTGTGACATTGCCATTATAGAAAGCACTTTGCCAATTTACACCACCACCAATGGTAAGTTTTTTATCTAATACAGGTAGGTTATACGTGGTAAATAGCTTGTATTGATCCTCTGGGATCGTTGTATTTACTTTTACACCATTTTGTTTTGATTTTGCATGAGTATAACCAGTTTGAATATTCCATCCATCTAGAATTTCACCACTTGCTTCTATCTCATAGCCTTTAGTTTTTACACCATCCATTTCAGTATAATAGTTATCAGTTGGTAAGACGATTCCAACTAAATCAGAAGGAATATTATTTCCATATTTTGTACCAGCATCCGCTACATTATCCATCTTGGCTTCAAAATATGAAGCACTTAGATTCAGGCGATTTTCAAAGAATGTCGCTTTAAAACCACCTTCATAGTTATCACCTTCTTGCGGATCCAATAAAGCATAATTGTAGTCACGGTTACTTTGTGGCATGAAAATATTAGTATAGCTTGCATAAGCAGTTAACCACGGAGCAATGTCATAAGTAATACCTGCATAAGGAGTAACTTTTGCATAAGTACTAAAATGGGTAGGTGTATTTTTGGTTGCAGTCGTGACTAATGTTTCATAATCATAGTCGGATAAACGAGCACCAGCAATGACATGTAAATGATCAATTGGATTCAAGCGTGTAGCCAAATAATATCCGACTTGCTCATATTTCTTGTTATTTACTCCCACTACTTGAGTCGCCGCGTTAGGTAATGCAACATCGCCATTCCACGTTCTCAAATCAACCGCATTAGCACTGTTAGAACCTGAAAAGTTGTTATTATTATTTTCAATATGCTGATAACTTGCACCCAACATCAACTCATGTTCACGACCAAATAATTGATACGGCCCTGACGCAGAAACATCTAAACTATGTTCTTCGGGATTGAAATTATTTTGTGAGGCGGCGAGAGATGCATAATGTGCTTTATAAGTTGTTGTACCTTTGATGACATCCTGATCAGAATAATTGACTGAGGCTACACCGATCACCCCAAACAGCGACTTAATTTGCTGTTGTGTATAGTTATAGTTTGCCTGCAAATTCCAACGATTTTCAAATTCATGTTTTGCTTGTGCAAATAGATTAATAGTATCAACCCGACTATATGCCAATTTTGCATTGGCATTAAAGCTAGGGGTGTATGGATTAATACCACCGTCAATACCATACATATCAATACCATGCACACCAAGACCCGTCACTTTGTTACGACTTAGCATACCACCAACAGAAACCGTTGTTTTAGGGTCAATATCAGCATCGATAATGCCATAGAGTGTCCCTGACTGATTATCTCCCCAAGCTTTCCATGAATCACCCTGACCATACGATGCCACAGCGCGACCACGAATAGAACCAGCACTATTTAAACCACCATGTACATCAAATTGTGATCGGTAAGTATCCCATGAGCCACCACTCAGTTTAACCTCTCCAGTTGGGACACTACTATTGGCATGTTTTCTATTAAAATTTACACTTGCGCTTGGATAACCCGCACCATTAGTCAAGCCAGTAGCACCCTTAATTACGGTCACGTTTTCAAAAACAGCGGGGTCAAAATTACTCAGAGATGATCCATTTTTGCCATCAATCGCTGGCGCTGTCATAACACCATCAACTTGATAATTTACGATTTGTTTACCGCGAGCATAATAAAATACATATTCTCCCCCATTGCCTACTGCACCTTGCGCACCAAAACGCTGTACATATACACCCGGGGTCTGATTCAATACATCTTCAACAGTTGTTAAGTTTTGATCATCGATTTGTTCTTTTGTAATTACACTCACAGACTGAGGTGTATCTTTCAGCGCCAAATCCATCTTGGTTGCAGATTTAGATTTTTTAACGGTATAACCTTGCTGATCTTGATCGTCAGCTTTCAGTTTGATGGTCGGTAATATATCTTCAGCGTGAATAAAACTACTACCAGCCGCCATAAACATCATCACTGAAATTGTACGGGCTAATATTTTGGGTTGAGTATTAAACATTAAATGTACCCCTGTATAAAATTAGCGCAATCCTATCTCAATTGATAATAATTATCACTAACATTATTCATACTATCTCCATAATTGTAATTGT
>OGQD01000102.1_pt1 | contig 66820 bp, 46 predicted proteins | sample 1553091 | NCBI WGS metagenome assembly OGQD01 (sample SAMEA2580290, study PRJEB22360) | human gut metagenome | biome: human gut; feature: human-associated habitat; material: faeces | place: Denmark | collected 2008/2010
TGAAGATAAAGAATTTCAGGCTATTGATGTTGAACCGGTAGATGATAGATTTGTAATAATTACTACTACTATTAAATAAATAATTAAATTTTAAAATTATGGCTAAATTTATTGGAGTTAAAATGATTGAAGCTGTTCCTATGACAGCTCGTGAAGCAAATGACAAAGGTCATAGAATTGGCAATCATTCTTTTGAAGAAGATGGTTATGAAGTAACTTATCTTAATGGATATAAATCTTGGAGTCCTGCTAAAGAGTTTGAGAAAGCTTATTATAAACTTGAAGACCCTGCTGGAGATGTTCTTAAAGTGAATGATATTAAGAGATTTATTAAAGATATTGAAAATGTAAAAGTTGGTACTAAAACAACTAATACTACTCTTACTTGTCTTACTGGATTTGAAGTTCATGGTCAAGCAGCTTGTGTAAAACCTGAAAACTTTGATTTAAATGTTGGTTCTAATTATGCTCGAATTAAAGCTGAAGATAAAATTTGGGAAGGTCTTGGATTTGTTCTTCAATGGGCTAAATATGGACTAAAGAAGTAAATAGTATTAATGCTAATGGTTTATATGTTATACTTAAAGCTGGCTCTAATAGAGCTGGCTTTATTAAATTTGATGATTAGCTTGGAACCGCTACGAGTGCTACGCACTCTTCGCTATACTCCCCGTAGAGGATGGAATGGCAGTTGTACTAGTAATATTAGTATAGTTATTAATGATAATGATTATATTGATTGAATGAATACTAGTCTATTCCATCCTCTACGGGGAGTTGAGCGTAGCGAAGCGGAGCGTTCTACTAATCCTTAAACTTATAATCGTTGGCATGACTGAAACCTCGGTAGCTAAGCTAGTCTTACTACTGGGGTTTATTTTTATCTTATTGTTAAACTTAAATATATTATAATTATGGTTGCATTTATTGTTCTTCTTGGAATTATATTTGGTGGTGTTAAATTATTAGCAGTTGCTAATAATATTAGTGATAGTGAAGCTATGGATAAGTATAGTGGAAAACTATTTGTTGTTGGTATTATATTTTTTATTATTCTTATGTGTGTTATTGGTAATAATGATGATGGTTTTAATTAAGATATTGCTAATAGTAAATATTGATTTTATCTGTTCTTCTATCTATATAGATAAAAGAACGCTTATAATATCTTGATTATCAATTAATTACAAAAATATTTACTTCCGAAAATTGGAAGACAGTTACACTTTTTTAACATTAATCATTCCGTTTTTTCCTACATAATATTCATATTTGTCATACTGATAATCTAAATAATATTATTTTTATGACTAGAGTTACATTTGATAGTAAAGCTCTTAAAAAGGTTAGAGATATATATTCTAAAAGAGCTAATGAAGTTGCTAAAAATATTGCTCCTACTGTGTATAATATTGAAGTTACAACAGAGGATAGAGAAATTACTGATAGTCTAGCAACACTTAATACTGTTTTTAAACTTACAAAGAAAACTATTACTAATCGTGAATATGTTACATTTGGTAATGAATTAAGTTCTAAACTTATTAAACTTAATAAAGGTAGTATTGCTATTATTAGTTATATTTGTAATAATATTAAATGGTGTAGTAATAAAATTACTTTTACTGAAAGTGATATAACGAATTATGCTCATATTGATTCAAAAACTTTTTATATTGCTTTAAATGAACTTTATAACGAACAAGTAATTATTAATACTACTAAAAAATCTACTTATGTTGTTAATCATAATTATATATTTAGAGGTAGTATGACTGATTTTATTAAGATTTATCATGATAAATATGATGGTATGGTTGGTTTTCTTGATGATAAAAAACGTATTATTCTTGATGATTGAGTTATTAATGTTAAAACAAATAGGGCTTGTCTAGGTAGTGATACCATAGGCAAGCCCTTATTTTTTACTAGGTTCAAGTCCAGCTTATTCAAATATATCTTTAGCTATATCTTTATAAGGTATAATACTAAGTATATTTTTATCAACTTTATAATAACTATTATTATTAGGTAAATCAAGAACTCGATTAATACTACGAACAACAGGTATATTACGAACAGCCATAACTTCAAACTTATTCATACCTTTATATCTACCAGTAGTATATTCCTCAGTAAAATCTTCTTCAATAAGGAATCTAGCAGCCATAGCAGTAGTACCAAGTAAGTCATTAATAGTTTGTCCAATAGCAACAGGACTAGACCATAGTTTTTTACCTTCAGCATAACCACCAAATGGAGTAAATGAAGCAGCTTCAGAAGCAAGTCGGTCAGCGTGATAAAGCATAAGATTATATATAATACTTTCATCATCATCTCCTCCCATACCAGTTATAGCAATTGCTCCAATAACAGCAGCACCTACATAAAGTAAATCACCTAAATTACGTCTAATATTTGCTTTTTCATGTTCAGGAAGAAGTTCATAATTAAGTTTGAAATTAACAGCAAATGAAAGTAAATTCTTACCATAAGTTTGGAATGCTTTAAGAACATCACTAACATTATTAACTTCTCCTACGTTACTTTCTTTAAATGGAATAGTCAAATAATCATAAAGACTAGTATAACTACCTTTTTCAATAGTACCTAGAGTTTCATTATAATAACCATTCCAACGATAACGTTTCTTAAAACCCGGATAAAGATGTTTATGATATTGCATAACCATACCACCCCACCAATGTTGTTCTACATTAGCAGAACCAAGTTTATCATAAACACCATGAACTTTCTTATTTACTTCACGAACTTTATCAATAAATTTAGCATATTCTTTAAGAGTAAGTTTACTATCAGGTTTTATTTGAGCAATTCCATCTTTAAGTTCAAACTGATTATAAATATCTGGAAATTTAGCAAACTTTTTATCAATATTCTTAATAAGTTCTTTACGTTTAGCTATATATTCTCTTTGCTGTTCTTCATTAAGATAAGTCTTAACAAAATCGAATATAGGATTAGCTTTAAATAGATTATATTTAGCTCGTTTTTTATTATCAGCTTTAGCATCATCAATGAACTTATTGAATTGTTCAAGTAGAGCTTGATTCTCCCCTCCACGGGGAGTATTTATTACAGACATAAGAGCATCTTGTTCAGCTTTACGATGATACATTTCTTTACTCATTATATCATAACCACTTCTACCATTATCAACAAGTCTATGAGATTTAAGCATAGCAAATAGCATAACATTTTGCATATAATGTTCACCAACAGATTGAGGACTAAATAGTAATCCACGAACTCTACGAATATTTTCTTTAAGACCTTCAGCAGTACTAACTTCAGTTACTCTATCAAAATCAACTACATGACTAAGTTTAATAATAGCATCTTGAAGTGTACTACTATTTTCACTATACATATTAGCCATATAACTAACAGTTCCTTTAATCCATTCAGATTTACCAGCTTCCCAATCTTTAAGATTAATATATTCACCAGCAGCTCGTTCCATAAAGATGTTACTAGAACCAGTAAGAACGTTAGCAATACCACCAGTAATATTCATCATCATATATTTACTGCCAGCAATATTTTGAGCAAGAGAACCTAATTTAACTAGATTAGGAGTTTTATTATCTTTATATTGTTCAAATACAAGACGACGAATAAAACTTCTAAGATGTTCACTAGTTCTAGTTTGTTTTTCTTGCTTATATTCAATTTCACCACCAGCACTGGCTTCTCTATTTTCAGTTATATTACCTTTATAATTTATATCATAAGCGGTATTACTAGTAATAATTTGGTCAGCAGTATAAAGAAGATTTTTAACTGTTTTAATAGCATTATATCTATTACTTTCAATTAAGAAACTATTAAATACTTCTTCCCAATTACGATTAAGAATATCATTATGAATTTTATTATTCTTTTCAATAATCTCATCTCTAGCTTTAATAGCAGCAGCTTTACGTTTACTAAATTCTTCATCACTTTCATTAGGTTCTTTAAATTTAGGTATAGTAGGAAGTTGTTGAGTATCTTTATTAACTAACTGAACTAATCTAGGATTAGGAATATCATAATCTTTATCAAAAGTTAAATCTTCATTATTTCTCCAACTAGTATTATTAGGAACATTGGCTGTCCAACCAAGAAAACTAAGAGCTTGCTCAAAGTAATCTTTAACAGTCATATCTTTAGATTTAGGTAAAGCTGGAAGATAACCCATATCAACATATCTCTTATTACTATTAGTAAAACAATACTTTTTCATAAGTTCATTTACTTTATTCATAAGTTCAAGTTGATACTCATTAAGACTAGTATAATTAGGATTATCATATCCTGTTCCTATTTTGTACTTATTAACAAAACTACTATATTCTGGATTAACAAGTTCTTCTTTAGGAGTAATATGCATTTGATTAATACGTGGTTCATAATTACCAACAACAGCTGAACCATCATCTTTAATCATTTGCATAGTAGTCCAAATACGAATAGGTTTAATAGTACGAGTATATGGGTCAAAATAATGATTATCTCTATACCATTGTTTATATTCAACACTATCAATACCATATTTGTCAAGAACTTCTCTTTCTTTTATATAGTAATATTGAGTAGTAGTTTCTCTAGTTCTCTTTTGAAGAATATTAATTGCAGCAGTTCTATCAATATCAGTCCATTTATCTAAATCTTTAGGTTTAATAATACCATAAATAGTTCTATTAGGTCTTTCTGCAATAGTTCCATTTTCTTCAACTTGTTCACTAAATATTTCTAACCACTTATCATAATATTTTTTACCTTTAGCAAAAGCTCTATTTTTATCAAGTTCATATTGTTTCCAATTATAAGTAACATCACATTCACTTTCAATAAATTCAGCAACACGTTTTGCTTTAGCTTTATCAGTACTCTTTTCACCTCTAGTAATTTCATTAAATACTTCAAAACCAGTCTTGAGTTGTTCTAAATCTTCTTGACTAATATCAGCAGTATTAAGAGTTCTAGTAGCATTATCAAAATATTTTTCAAGTATTTTATTAATAGCTTCTCCTACATTAATTTCTTCTTCGCTCTTAGATTTATTACCTGTAAGATAATTATAAAAATCAGCACGATAAATTCTAAGTTCATCTTCAGCAGAACGAATAATACCAACATAAGGCATACCATTACCTTTAGTATATTTATATTTTCTAACTGTTTCAGCTTTTATAAGAGCTGCACGTTCTTCAGGTATTTTACGTCCATCAACTACATTAAATTCATCTTTAGCTTGAAATTCTCTAATAGCAAGATTAAGAACACTATTACCTTTATTAGCGTCTTTAAGTTCTTCAAATGCCCAATTTAAATCTTCTATATCTTTAATATCAAGAATATATCTAGTATTCTTACGAATCCATTCTTTAGCTTCACGATATTCAGGAACTTTCATAAGTTCTTCCATACTAATAAGAAGATTACCATTAGCATCACGTTGACTTTCATATTTACTAATAATAGAAAGTTGTTCTTTAAGTTTAGAATCAAATCCTTCTTTAGCTTGCTTATCATAAAACATTTCTTTAACTTTACGAATATTAGTTTGATAAGCACGAAGTTTTTCAGCTACATTCAAGTCATGACCAATCTTTTTATTACCATCTTCATCATAAAGACTAGTAAGGCTATCCATTTGAGCATAGATACGCCCAAGTTCTTCATCTTGATTTTGTGTAGTAACATTATCAGTCGCTTGACTTAAAATATCTCGTATTCTACCATTAAGTCTTTTATATTCAGCAAATTCTTTAGGAATACCATCATCTCCTTTTTTAAGACCAAGAAGACTTCTTTCAAGATTTATAATATAAGTAGAATATTCAATAGTAACATTATTACCATCTTCATCTTGAACTGTAATTGGTTTAAGCTGATGAATAGTAGTCATATCAATAAATTTAGCTTTATTAGATAAAGCAATAAGATGTTCAACACTATTTATACCAAATTTTTGTTCAGCTTCAATAGCAGCATCTCTATATTTCTTTATCTTTTCTTCCCAAACAGGATTATTAGGTTGAATTAATCTACCATTATCATCAATTATACTATCAAGACTAACAGATTTAACATCTTTAGCAGCTCTGGATTTAAGTTCTTTAAGATAATTTCTAAAGTCATTAGATTCTTTAATACCATTAAGACGACCTTCTTCAACAGTACCCATTACATCTTTAAGTATATTTTGCAATACAAAGTTACGATTAGCACGAATATCTTGTATCCAATAGTCCATAAATCCAGTATTTCCATAAGCATCAAATTCTTTCATAAGACCACTTATATAATTAGGATTAGTAGTACGTAATTGAATCCATCTTTCAAACCAATCTTTTCTAGCAGAATGTACAGTAGTATTAGAATCAACTTGATTAACTAATTTTTGAATCTTTCTAATATTCTCTTTAGTTTTATCATCAAGATTTGTACTATCAATATCAATTTCGCTAATAAGTTTGTATTTATTCTTAAATGTATTAGCACTAAGAATAACATCTAAGAAACGATTTTGAAGTTGTTCATCTTTAAGAACTTTACCAATAACATCTTTATCGTTAATAGGTTTATCGATACCATCAATTTTAATAAAACGATTAATATCATTAAGAATATTATTAGCTTCAACATCTATATAATTAGCAATAACTGATAATGAAAATTCAGAATTATCAGAAAGACTACTACTATCAAGATAATTAATTTCAGCATTATTCAGAGCATTAAGAACATTTTGAGCAGCAGGTTGACCATGACGAACAGCACGAGAAATAACTAAACTAGCATTTTTAGCAAATCTACCAATAGGAGTTTGGTCATCAACACTACTATATCTATCAGTATTACTAGTAACTCTATTTATTTCATTTTCATTAATTTCAATAAATAAACCAAGTTTATTATCTTCAATATTAGGATATTTAGCTTTATATTGTTTTAAATCATCGCTTAAATTAATAGCAGTAGTTCCATTAATGTTAAGATAAAATTTATCATTAATAGTATATATAGTATTATTCTCAAAAGGAGTATTCATAAAAGGCTGGAAATACTCATCAGATATATATTTACTATATAGTTCAGGAACTTCTTTATAACCTTTATTTACAGCTTCATTAATATTATCTTTAATACCATCAATAAATTTATCTCTTTTTTCTTGTTGAGTAAGACCTTTATAAAGAAGAACAGCTAATGGTTTATGAATATTATTATTAGCTATAATACTAGGTTCAATACTATTATAAGTTTCAAATGATTCAAGTCTATCAATAGGATAATAAGCTAAAGTTCCATCATAAGTTCCTTTAATATATAAGTTTTTATTAATTCTAATAACATTAATAGCATCTCCATTTCTTATTATTCCTACATTATCAAGATTTTCTTGACCATTAAAAGTAATAATACCACTTCTTTTTAGACTATAATTAATTTTATTATTAGTAAGTCTTTTAAATGTATAACTAGGACAATTAAAACTATTATAATTCTTACGAATAAAACCAATTATATCTTCAACATTATCTTTATCAACAAAACCATAACTATTAATACCTTTCATAGCTATATCTCCAATAGCTATTCCATTATAGCTCAATCCTCTAAGGGGAGTATTACTTATAAGTCTACTAATATTTCTAGTTCTAAATTTATGACCTTCAACAATAAAAGCATATTTAACTAAATCAAGAGCTGTAAGTTTAATAAGAGGATTAGGATGATTCCAAGCTCTATCAAACAATCTATGGGCTTCATCATTAGTAATATCACCTTGTATGTAATTAATATATTGAATATTTACATTACGACGATTATTTCTTTCATCATTAGCAACTATCTCAATATGTTCAAATACACTACCATCTTGACTAAAATTACGTTTAATCCAATCAACTTTCTGAGCAGGAGTAAGTCTAGCAAATACATCAATTTCAGTTTGTGTAGGCTCAAATATATTTTTAACTACAACATCATCTGTTTTAATATTAACTAATGTACCACTTACTCGTCCAACTTCTAAAGCTCTAGATTGTCCAGTACCATATTCTTTAATATATTTAGGATGAACAAAATCACCATTAACAACAGTAACAGGTAAATTAAGATAAGAACTACCATTATTACCTACTTCTAGTTTATTAATAAGATAATCTTTATAATCATTATATAACTTTTCAGTCATTATTCCACCTTTAGTCCATTCCGCTATTCTATATACATAATCAATAAATACAGGATTAGCAGTTTCAAATACTTGTTGAGTAGCTTTAACACTAAGAGCAGTACTCATTTGTAAAAATGCAGCTAAACTAGGATAACTACTTTTAGATATATCTGATTTAATAAACGCATCTATACCACCACTAATATCAGGAAATACACTCTCTAATAGCAAGGTTTGACCCCCCGTAGAGGATGGAGCATAAATATTACTATTTTCAATAACAGTTCTAGCATCTCTAAATACTTTATCACTAGCATAAAAACTTTGTTTAGCACCATATTTATCAGCACTAAGAATATTAAGATTATTACTTATATCCTGTCCGATTGAGTTTAACCGATTGAATTGTGCTAAAACATAAAGGTCAAATAAAGCCTGCTGAACGCCATTCATTTCCCCTCTAAGACGAGATTTATATGCGTCTGATGAAAATATAAGGTCAGGTGATGAAAATGCGTCAGAAACACTTAAATTGAATAATTTCTTGAAAGTTTCACCATAACTTTTATCAATAGTTTCAATTAGCTTTTTACGTCCAGCAAAATTAACTTTTTCACCAAAACCAAGATTATGAGCAACTTCTCTAATAGCTTCAGTAAGCGGATTTTTAGTACCTTCCGCAAGAACACTATTGGTTTCTTTCCATTTACGAACTAGTATATCAATAGCAGGTTGCCACATAAATCCAATAGCAGTATCATAATTACTTCCAAAGTCAACAATAGTTTTAAAAGCATTAAACGTATAAGTATTTTCATTATGTATAGCTCCCTCTTTCATAACATCAAGAATATGAGCAGTAGTCTGAGAACTATAAGGATTAATCAAATAACCATCAACATTCTTATCATCTCCAGACCAACCAAAATTCTTATGAGTAATACGAATATGTTTATTACCAATAGTTTCAACATTTTCTTTACCATATCTATTAACAGCTTCTTGCTCACTAATCACATCAGTAGTGTACATAACTTTAATACCTTCGCTATGATTAGCTTTAGTAACATTTCCAATACTCATAAAAGTATCTCGATTAACGCTGATACCTTTAAGTTTAATACCAGAAGTAGCAGCATCAAACCAATCAAGTTGAGTAAAGAAATCACTAGGAGCAACAGTTGTTTTATTAGCGCCAACTATTTCTGCATAAGTTTCATTAGCTTCTTTGACATTTTCAAAATTAGAAGTAGTAGTATTTTCTTCAAATGCAGCAGGATTATTAAGTATATCAATAAATGATTGAATAATAGCATTAGTTCTAGCAGCTTGACTGCTTGTATCCTCCACGGGGAGTTTTAAGTATGATTCGTAAGACTTAAGTCCACCATCATTAGCAATTTTTTCAACAACTTTAAGATTGCCATTATAACCTTCAAGAGTAGCATTAATAGCATCTTCGCTATTTTTTAAAGAAGCTCTAATATTACCTTGTTTATTATAAGTCTTACCAAGAATTTTACGACTAGCTTTATCTACATTATCTTTAACATAATTAATATATCCTACTTCATTTTTAGTATATCTAGCATGAGTAATTTCAGTTGGAATACCTTTAACAAGATTAAATGTTTTAGACATACCATAAACACTATCAACGTCAAAGTCAGAACCAGTTTGAGTAACCCATTCATCAGGAACAACAACAGTACTACCATAAGCATCTGGAAGAAACTCTTTAACATACATAATACATATAGATTGTTTACCTTCAGTAGGAATACGATAACCAATCATAGTACGTAAGCTATCAGGAACTTGTTCAATATTTAATCCTTTAAGTTTACTACTCCATCTAGGAAGTTTAATTTCAGTATAATAAACAGGAGTGCCATCAACTTCTCCAATCTTTTTATATTGAAGTTTACTATCTGTTTGAGTTTGTTTATCAACTTTAAAACCAAAATCAGATAACTGAGCAGCATGCCAACCACTAATAAGTTGTCTAGTAATATTAGTATTAAAATAACTATTAGCAATACTTTCAAGTTTACTATTAATATTAGATAAGAATAAAGGAAGATTATTAAATCCAGCACTATCTAAATCAAAAAATTCAAGAAGAGCTTTTTCAATTCCTTGTTGTTGAGCATTTTCTTTAAATCTATCAAAGAATACAAAGCGATTAAGATTTTTAATAGTACCATTAGAATTTAAATCAATATGACCATTATCATCTAATCCAATACCAAGTTCAGCACAAGTTTTTTCAAAACTATTTCTAATATTAGCTACATAATTATTAAATACTTTATCTTTAAGTTCATTAAGTTCAGTTCGATTAGGAAGATTATCAAGCATTTTCTTCATAATCTGAATAGCAGCCTTATTACTAGCATCAACCATATGTTGAGGAACTTCTTGTTGGCGATAAAGATAATTATAACTAAATAATTCAGAATTATCAAATATATTATTATCAAATTCTTGAAGAGCTTCATCAGTTAAAACACCATCGTTATTCCAAAGTGTCATTCGATTATGTTGTGCAACTTTAACAGTTTCAACAGTATTAATTTGATGAATATCTCTATTAGTCATTATATTATAGACTTTTTCAAGTTCTGTTCCTTTAATAAGTTTAGGAATAAGAACAAACTCAGCATTTTTTACTTGTCTAGGAACTTCAATACCAACAGTAGTATCATAATATAAATCATAATAGAAATTCTTTTGAATTTGAACTTTATTAGCAAATTTAGTCCAATCAATTTTATCTATTGGAGTATCATCTGTAAGACTTTGAATAAGTCCAGCATATTTATCTAATTCACCAGCAGCAGTAATACGACGAATCCATTCTTCAAGAGTAATATATGATTGAGCATCATTAGCATTAACACCACCTTTAAATGGTTCTAATATTCGTTCTCTATCTTTTTTATCAAGTCCAGCTTTTTTAAGTTGGTTATCAAGTCTATCAATAACAACTTTGTCAGAAGCTTTAAAAGTATTATAAATAGTAACACCTCTAAATTTATCTTGAAGAACTACTTTTTTACGTTTAGTAACACCATTAACAATATAAGGAACAGTAACAGCATTACCTTTAATAGTTATATCATATAAATCAGTAGCTATATCTAAATCATTTTTAGTAAAATCAGTATTACCAAAAGGATTACCACTAGCTTGTACTTCTTTAATACGTTTTAGAATAGCTTGACCATTCTTATAAAAACTTTGGTCACCACCATACATATCGTACATACTATCTCTAACAAGATAATCATTAACTAGAAACTCAGCTAAAGATTCATTATTAATTCTATCATCGATAAATGTACCATATTTATTTTTAAGTTCTTTATAACCATTAGTTATATATTCATTTAACCAATCAGCAACAGCATCTTCAAGAGCAACACGTTGTTCTGCATTAAGAACTACTTGATTATTAACATAGCTAAGTCCACGTGTAGACCCCCCGTAGAGGATGTCAATAGTCTTACCATACCCAATTAGTTCATTAAATGCTCCATTACTATTAGGAGTAATTTTACTAACTAAACGTTTAAAACTAAATACTCTACCAGCTAAAACTTTATGTCCATCTTTAGTAATAAATACATTACCTTTTTCATCTTTATGATATTGATTATAAAAATGATTAGGATTATTATTATAAGTATCACTAAATTCAAAATCTCCATTAGTTAAAATAGGATTACCATTAGCATTAGTTTTAAACATTACATTAACAGCTTGAGCCATATTAGTAAGTTCTTGAATAACTATATTATAATACTGTTTAAATAATAGATGCTCTCTATTTATAATTTTAGTTCCATCTTCTAGTTGACTACGTAATCCAGCAAGACTATATCTAGGAGCAGTAATAGTAAAGTTTTTAGGAGCATCACTAGGTATGGGAAGTAAATAATTAGCAGTAGGAGTTTCAGAATTATTAATATCAGTCATAAATAATCCCATAGCAGTAATTAAATAATCACCATCACTCATACTACGATATAAGTCATTATTGTTATTATCTAATTCGCTAATACCATTAAGAAGAGAAGTTTTAAACATACTACGAGCATATTCGGTAAGTTTAGGAGTTCCATTTCCAACTCTTCTAAATAATCCATAATTAATTATATTACCATTACTATCCCTATGTTCAAGAAGTAAATTACTATAATCATATTGATGACTAGCAAACTTTTGTTTAGCATAAGCTTCAACCATAGCGTTTTGCTCTTCAACAGTAGATTTATCATCATTGATTATTTTAGTAATATTAGTAATAAAACTTCTATTAATAACATCAGAACTTAAATTACCTTCGGGATTACGAGAATTAAGTTCAACAGGAATATAAATAATATCTTTAAAGACATCAGCCATTTGATATATAATAGAAGTATCACCTCTATTAATAAAACTATCAGGCATTTTAGTTCCTTTATCTTTTTTAAGTGCTTCTACATATTTATTATAGTTTTCAACTGTACGATTAATAACATTAGCAAAGTTAATAAGATTATTAGCCATAGCAACACGACCAATCTTAGCAATAGCTAAATTAAAACTAGCTTGATTAATATCTGGAAATATTTCTTTAAAAGCATCATATAAATAAAGATTAGCATGAGGAGTATTTTTATATCTATCATATATACGAAACTTTTCACGAGCAGTAGGAACACGATTAGTAATAATATTATTCTTAACATTATTATAAAAAGTATTCTGTAAAATAGTACGAGAATCAGTATTAGGATTAGTTACACGAGCACGAACATAACTATTACCATTAGAATCAGTTTGAATATAAGTTTCAATTTTAGATATAATAGGTTTATTAAACACCATCATATACTTATTAGCAAATACTTTATTTTTGTTAAGTAAATCATGTAATTGAATTAAACATTCACAATTTGGAATAGTTTCAGATATACGTTTAAGACTAGCTATAAAATTATCTACATTACTAGTATCAGCACTAGCATATAATATTTTAGATAAGTAATTAGCATCAGAAAAAGTAACAACTCCTAATTCATTATTAGTATCAAAAGGATAACTTCCATTATCAAGTTGAGAAGCAGCAGTAAGTTTAGGTAAACTTGCAAGATGATATTTAATAATTTCTTCTACGTGTTTATTAAAATCTTTAACTTCACCAATACTTAAATTCCAAAGTTGAGTCATTAAATCAATACCATCATCTATACTATTTTCATCACCTTCAGTAGAAGTTTCATCAAGATAGCCGCCTAATTCTTCATAATCAGTAGTTTGATATAACTCATCTCGTTTAATAAGTTTAGCTACATTTTTATTATTAAAAAGAGCTTCATTAAATTCAGTATTAGTTAAAGAACGTAGTAATGCACCATAATTAAAATCTTGAGCATCACCATATTTACGAAGAAATGCTCCAAGACCATTAATTTTAATAGCAGGATTTGGATTATTAATAAAACTATTAAGTTCATTATTTCTAGCTTCATCACTTCCGGCTAATTTCTTAGCACGTTTAAGTCCAGCATTAATAACAGTTTCATTAGTACGTTTTTTAATTTCATTAAAATTTAATGGAGCGCCATTATATAAAAAATTAAAACTAAGTTTATTCATAATATCAGCCATATAAGTAATAGCTGTATCTCTAGCTTTAATTGTACTAAACAAACCACGTTCTTCTTTTTCAGCAATAGAAGCTACATCGTCCATATTACGAAGTTTAATAGCTCTAGCTTCAAGAAGAGCATTATAAGCTTGTCTTCCAGAAGTTTTAACATTAATACCTTTATCAGCTACAATCTTCTTAAAGATTGGGTCTTCAACCATAGCTATAAGACTATAATAATCAGCATTATTAGAACCATGTTCTTTAATAATAATGTTATTAAGATTATTATATCCTACAAGTTTAATATTTCCACAGCTCATAAGTTTATATTTAAGTTTAAATTCATTAATAGTAATACCTCTATGACTAATGTAAAGTAAAATTTTATTACATCGTCATAGAGGCTGTTTTCTTTCGTTTTAAGCGACTTTTATATTTGCTCAATTAATTCTACATACAGCTAAAACTGATGCGCCCTGTGTCAAGCAAAGTGGCAAATTCGGACTGTTGGTCTATTGGTAAACGGCTAGTCAATTCAGCCATATTCAGCACTATATCATCATCAACACTACTAAACATATCAAGTCCATCATTAAGATTATCATTATTATAATTATAATCTTGACTGTTATCTTCATTAGGATTTTCAGTTTGTTCTGTACTAGCAGTTTCTTCTTCAAACTGAAAAGTTCCTTGAATAGCATTTTGTTCAGTTTGTTTAGGCATTTTCTTAATAGCTTTATAAGCATCTCTAGCAGCAGCTAATAAACTATCTTCATTAATCTTAATACCTAACATATCAGCAATAACTTCAAGAAGTCTACTAAATAAAGTCTTACGTTTATTAACTTTTCTATTATCATATTTAATTTCATTAAGTGCAGTCATAAGAGCATTACTAGTAATACTTTCAACTAGAAATTCTTCAAGAGCTTCACTTGTATTAAAGTTCTCAAATAGATAAGGTTTAAGTCTTTCTTTAGTAGAATCATCTTGAGTATCAAGCCAAGCTTTAAATTTATCATAAATAGGTTTAACTAAAGCAAGAGCTTGTTCAGTATTATATTTAGTATAAAGTTGTCTATGTAAACTTTCATGAAGTATAATATTAACAACTCGATAAACTCTTTGACCAGCAATAGCAGAACTATTAAGTTCAATAGTATCTGCATCACGATGATAAACAGCATTAACTTGATTACCATTATTATCAGTAATACTATTTACAACTTGAATATTTTTAGGTAAAATACCAATCTTTTGAAGAGAATCAATATAATCAATAGCAGTTTGGTCATTAGCAAAATACTTTTTAAGTCCACGAGTTAAATTCTTAGCAGTTATAGCAGATTCAAAAGCATTAAAATTAATAGCATTAAGAGTATCATCTAACATGAACTCTGATAGCTGTTCAGGTATTGCTCCATCCTCCACGGGGGGTCTACCCTCAAGTTCATAAGTAATATCGAGTTTAGAATGAATATCTATTTGCCAATTACCAGCAGTTTCGTCAGTATTCGTATTAGCTAGTTTAGTTCGAACTAAACCATTACTAATAATAAAATCTTGATAACTATTATAACTATAAGTTTTATCATCAATATTTATAATAGTTTTACCATTTTCACGATAAATATATTTATTGATTTTATTATCAGTTTTTGTACTATCATTAATAAAATCTTTACTAATAGCAAATTGGGCATAGTTAAACATTTCATCAATAACAGGACGAAGAGCATTATCTAATTCATCAATAGTACTAGCATTAATACCATAACTTTTACCTATTTTAAAAGCACTATTAACAACATAAGGAGAATTAATAATAATATTACGTTTATAATTACCAGCATCAGAATTAATAGTAAAAGCATAATCCTTACCATTAAAATGTGCACCTTTAACATAAAAGCCTATATTAGTAGGATTAATACTAATTTGAAGTCCAGTATTTCTATCTCCGTTAATAAGTTTATTATTTCCAAATATATCTCCAAGATTTTGTTTAAGTTCACCAAAACTTATTTTACCACTAATATAATCTCTACAAAGATTATTAACTTCATTTTTAATAGAATTAATAATACGTTGAGCATCACCTTTAAGTAGATTACTATTTAATGGAACTTGTTTACAAAAAGCATATAGAGAAGTACCATCACTACTTGGAATACTAATAACAGGCATACCATTAGTAGTAAGATTTTCAATAATAGTAGGTTTACTTTCTCCATTAAGATATAGTTGACCTTGTACAACTACACCAAGTTTATTAACATCTTCGTTATAATTAACTACTGTTTCTTGTACATCATTCCATTCACCATTAGCGTCATCAATAGTATTAAGAACTCCATATTTAACATTAACAGCTTTAACTTTACCTTTAAAGTCACCTTTAACTATTGTAATAGCTTGGTCATAACTATTAAGAAGATTATTAAACCAACGATTAATACTAGCTTCATGACTGTTTTCATAAGGTTGATTAAATATATATTTAGTAAGATTAACAAGATGTCCAGCTAAATCAAAACTTGCAACAGGAGTAGTAAAATCTCTAACTATATCAGGATATTTAGTTTCAAATTCTTTAAATAGATTAACAAGTTCTTCTTGTGTAACTTCTTCTTTAACAGCAAGTTCATATAAATGACCAATAAATTCTTCGTCAAATCTATCACCATCAAGAATACTAATTAAAGCGTCTTTAAGTGGAGAAACAACTTGACCATTTTCAGCATGAATATTATATTTCCAACCTTGATTAACCATATCATAATTACCAAACTTATCAATGTTTGGAACTCCTATATAACCAATAATTGTATCATTAGCAAATATATTAATACGTCTAAACTTACTATCATATTCAATTTCTAGATAATCACCTTGCTTAATACTAGTAAATGCTTTAACATTTTCATTCTCTACTATATACTTAAGATTAACATTATTAGTATGTTCAACTTGAAGTCTTTCAAGACGTTCTTTAGCAATACCATCTACATATTGAACAAATTGTCTAGCATTAAGTTTCTTAATAGTTGATTCATCAGTAGCACGATATTTACCTTGATTATTAGTGCTAGCGTAAAGATAGTTTTTTATTTGATTAAACAAGTAATTTTTAATAATTTTATTACCCGTAACACTATCTATATATTCAACTAATTGACCAATACTAAGATAGACTTTACCATTAACAATTTTACCTCTAGTATTACCTTCACTATCAACACTATTAGCAAAATCATCCATAATAGCTTCTATATTACGTTCATTACCTGTAACAGTAGCATAAGTAGCATTAAGTAATAAACGTCTAGTACTATCATCTTGAACAGAACTATATAAACTACCTCCTGTAAGACCATCAATAATATTATTAACTATATCATTAGCTTCTGTTTGTTCAAATCCAGCTTGACTAAGTTTATCAATAATAGATTGTCTAGCATTAAGTAAATCACTACTAGTAGACTCATGTCCTAAAGAATCTTCTAAATTAGCTATACTTTCATAAACCAAATCAGTACCTATTTGACCACGTTCGAAATCATCATCTGGAAGAGTATTATTAACTTCAGGTTTAGGAGTACTAATAGGTTCTTGAGAAATTGGTTGTTCAGTTTGAGATTGAGGTTGTTCAGTATTAGTAGGCTCACTAGGAACCGCTTCGCTTCGCTCCGCTATACTCCCCGTGGAGGATGGAGATGAGTTAGTATCATCTACATCAGTTTCATTAACTTCATTAACATCAGGATTAACAGGAGCAACTTCTTCCTCTTTAGGAATATTATTAACATCGTTTTCAATCTCTGCAATTTCAGCTAATTGTTCTAATGTAGTTTTAAGATGTTCATTACCTTTAGAACTTAAATCAAGTGCAGCATAAGCATCTCGAATAATTTTATCTATATTTGGTTTATTACCATTATTAGAATCTTTAATAACAGAATTGATATATTCTTTACCATATTGTTTATAAGCATTACGTAAATCGTCCATAGCTTTATTAACAATCTTTTTACGACTATTATCAAAGAAGTTATTAAGATAAGTTATACGAGATTTAATATTATCATCAGATAAATTAAGTTGATTTTTATTAACCTCAACATTAATCTCAGCATTAACAACTTCTGCTAAATCTTTAAATACTTCATTATATTGTTTTTGAAGTTGAATAGCTGATTGAACATCATTTTTATTTTCAATATCAATAGGAGTATAAAGTTTATTAATAGCGTCTAATCGTTCATTTAATTGAGCAATACGTTCTTGTTTAACAGAATTATTAATTGCAGCGTTATCTTGAATAGTTTTAATATCTCTTTGAATACTATTAATAATATGCTGATAAATACCATTCTTAGCAGAATTAATATCAGCATCTTCAATATGATTATTTGTAATATCTTGATTTAAAACATCATTAGCCCAATTAAGAAGATTATTATAATTTTCTTGACGATTACGAGCATGAACCATTTGGGTAGCTATAATACGACCAACTTCAAATCCGCCACCAAGTCTATTAACTTTATTTAAAGTAGTATTATATTCATTTTTAAGATTATTAATTTCAGTTTTAAATCTATTAATAAGTTCATTACTATCTTGTTGTTGTAATCCAAGTTTATTAGTAATACTATCATTAAATTCTTTACTATTAATAGAACTTTCAAGAAGTCCTAAATTACCAGCATTCATAGAATTAATAATAATATTATCCATATATTCTTTTTCAGCTATATTACGAAGTTCTTCTTCAGTACCAGTAATAATATCTGGATTAACTTGTTTACCGTTTTCATCAGTAATAGTTATAAATGGATTTTTACCATTAGCTATATTATTAAGTCTTTCTTGATATGCTTGAAAAGTAGCAGTACGACCAAGAATTTCGTTTTCTCTTTGTTTTTCAGCAGAAGTCCAATCTTTATCAAGACGTTTATTAATAAACTCTCCAGCTTTATTCATAACACTACTAAAAGTAACACCACCAAGAGTACCCCAAAATGCTTGTTCCCATAACATTGGGTCTTGAAGATAATCTTTAATAGTTTGTTGAGGAATATCTTTATCAAATACTTTTTTACCATTATATAAACCATCTTGACTAGCTATATAATTAATAGCTTCTTCAACCCCTTCTGTCCATTCAGCTCTAACACCATGAAGAATATCATTACCCACATCTTTTAATGTACTAGTAATAGCTTGTTTAGTAGTTTTATTACTTAAAGCATTAGTAATTGCAGCAGCATCATCAATATTACTATTAAATGCAGTATTTAAATTTCTAAGTCTAGAACTAGTTGTATTACCACTTAAAGCATTTTTCCATAAGTTCTTTAAACTATAAACTTGCCATATGTCAAAAAGAACATTAGCCCAATCTTCAGCAAAAGTAATATCAGCACTATTTTTAGCAATATCTTTAGCTACTTCTTCATCAGACATATCTTTATATTTAGGATTATTATTATAAAACTCTTCTCTTTGTTTATCATTCATATTAGCAAGTTGAGTTTTAGAGTAATCTTCAATATCATTATAAGTTTGTCTAGCTTCTTGATAATTTTCAAGATAACGAGAAGGAACTCCAATAGCAGTAGCTTCTGCTATTCTACCAGTAATGGCTCTACTCTTTTGAGTTATATTAATAGTATTAGCCATTTTATTAGCTAATTTATTAAACTTTATACCTTTACCTAATAAAGAAACACCTTTAGCAAGACCAGTACTAGGAACCATAAGAGTTAAAGAACTAGCTATACTAGGAGCGTTACTAGCCCACCAAGCAAAATCTCCAATATCAAAAGCAGCATTAGGATTTTCTCTATATATAGCTAAACGCTCATTAATAGATTCTTTTAAAGATTCAAGTTCAGAACTTATTTCAGATTGATAATCATTAGGACTATTACTAACCATATTATAGAAAGCATCAGCTAAATCTGCAAAACCAATAGCTGTACCAACAATAATCTCATTACCAATCTGTCCAATCATTCTTAATCCTTGTTCCCAATTACTTTGATTAACAGCACGTTCTTTATCAAGTTTTTCTGGGTCATCAACAGGATTAACATAAACATCATAAGGAGCATATTTATCTATATCATATTGATTAAGATTATATGATTGCCCAGCAATACGACTAAATAAATGACCACGACCCCGGTCACTAATAGAAGTGCCGGGGTTGTAATCAACTAAAGTAGGAGGCTGTATAGCCCCCTTTTTAGTTTTAGGATTATATTCAGGATTAGGTGTTTGATTACCACCTTGTAGAAACTTTAATACATCCATATTAATATAGATTATTAGTTAATTCATCGTAGTAATATTGAATAACATAAGGGTCTGAACTACCACTAAGTTGAGCAAGTTTAGTAGCAACATTTTGTTGAATAGCTTTAACAGCATTTTCATCTACTGCCATACCAGCTTTAACAGCAGTTACAGTTTGTTCCCATTGAGATAAATTATCTACAATATCAACAGCATTTTCTTTACTTACTAAACCAATAGTTTGATTATTAGTAGAATTAATTAAATTAAAACCTCCACCATTAGGTACTAATTTAAATTTATCAATTCCAGTAAATGCAGCATTATTAGTAAGAGAAATAGGTCTATTAGCATTATAATAATTTTCTACTTTACCAGCAGCTCTCCAACTAGTATCTTGATTCCAAGATTGAATAATAGAACTATCAATAGCACCACTACCTACAAGTAAAGTAATAGGTTCTCTTTTAAGTTTACCTTCTGTATCATAGTAACCTGCAATATTAATTTGAACTCCAACATCACCAGTTTTTGGGTCACGAACAATAGTAGGAGTAATTTCATTTTCTTTAGCACTTCTAAGATAAGCTGTATAAGCTTTTCTATCCTCAGAAGTCATAGGTTCAAATATTCCATTTTCACTAGTAATATAAGCTTCACCTTGAGTTAAATCAATACCACTACGAATAGCCATCATAGCTTGTTCTTCTTTATTCTTTTTATAAGCTGAAAGTTTACTAGCTTCTTCAGGATTAGCGTTCATCATAAAATTAATTTCAGCTAATTCTGGAGTTAAAGCACTAATACCAATAGTAGAAGAAGTTATTTGACCACCATCAAGAACAGCATCATTTTTAGATTTAAGAGAATCAACATAATCAATTAAACCAATATAAGGTTCTTTATTACCTGTTGGTAATCCAGCATGATGTTCTTCACCATTAGAATCAACTCGAACAAATTTATCACCATAACCAAAAAATCTAGTCTTAGCAGAATTAAGAAAAGCATTTAAAGGATTCCTAGTATCTTCAGCTTCTTTAACAGCTTTACCAAAACTATAAATAGATTTATGATAATCTTTTGGTAATTCAGCATATCTATAACCATTACCATCAGAGCCAAATCTTATTCCAAGACTAGCAGCTTTTTTCTCTCCACCAATAGCATTAATAAATGAATTATATACATCATCGTTATTAAAGTATTGTCTAATAGCAGAACTATCTCCAAATATCTGATTAACATATTTACTATATGTCTTAGAATATTTATTAGAAGGTAAATCGCTTAAACTAATTATAGCATTGTATGTATCAAATCCAAATTTATCATCATCACTTTTGCCAACTTTAAGACTATTAATATATTCTTGATTATCAATAATATCATTGAGATAACTAAGAGCATAGGCTCTATCAGATGGATTAGTAATATTAGTCATAATACTAGTTCTAATATCATCTGGATTAGCAGTGCTTAAATTAATATTAATATCAGGATTATATTTACTAAGCAATCCAGCTATTGATTGTCTATTGCTAGTAATTTCAGCTTGAGCTTGAGCAGGCATAAAATTATCAATACGAACAGGAGTACCTTTATAAGTTAAATTATCAATAGCTTGTTTTCTTTGAGCATTACTTCCAAAACCGACTTGTTTAGATAAAGCTAATTGAGCTTTCCATGCTTCACCATAAGTAGTATTACTATCTTGATTATAAAAAGTTGCAGCGTTATAGAAAGGGTCAATACGTTTAGCAAGATATTGTTCAGGAGTAAGAAGAATACCATTTTTATCTGTTATATCAGGATTACTACCATTTTGGTCATATTTCCATTTAGCAATCTTATAATCTTGTTCAAGACTAGCTTTAGCACCAGGAGTATTTTCAATAACAGCTTTAACAGCTTCAGCAAGTTTAGCTTTACTTAACCTTTGCCAATCACCTTTAGTATGAGAATAAATTTCTCCTGTAACAGATTTAGTAATATCATCAGTAACTTTACCGTTAGCATCAAGCCATCTTGTTTGACTACCACCGCCTTGTTCTTTAGCAGCCCATTGAAGTGCTTGATTAAGTATTTGATTCATAGGAATTTCAGAAACTTCTTTATCAATAGGAGTCCATTTACTTCCACCAATAACATTACCATTCTTATCAGTTATATCTTGATAATTATATTTATTAACAGTACGATAATAATTCTTATAATCTTCAGATAAATCAGTACGTTTATCAAGATTATCCATATATGCTTTATAATCTTGTTGAGCACGTAAACGACCAATCATTCCCGGACTTGAAGTTATATCTCCATAAGTTTCAACTATATCATCAAGACTAGAATACGCATTACCATATTGCATATTTTCAGTAAGAGCATTACGAACTTTATTAAGTTGTTCTTGACGCCAAGCATCTTCAGCTTCATTTAAATCTAATTGAGCAAGTTGAGCATCAATTTGAGATTTAGTTTGAATAGCTTGTTGATGTCCTTGTTCAAGAGTATTATAAGTTCTAGCTAAGACATTTAAGTCAATAGGGTTAACTTGTTGTCTAAAAGTAGGAGTATAAAAGTTTATCGGCATGATTGTTTTCCTCCAAGTTTTCTACGTTTACGAATAATAAATTCATCATAATCAACTCCAGCATCCCGCATAATTCTATCATCTACATTAGGAGCAGATGCTCTCATCGCACCAATAGTATTATTTAAAGCTTTACGATTTTCATATCTACTAATCATATCTTGAATACCAGCATTAATTCCACTAAATAAATTATTAATATTAGTTACTTTAGCTTCTCTAATACCATTATCAAATGCTGCTTTTCTATCTATATATTGATTGTATTGTTGAGCATTAAATTGACGAACACTTTGCTGATTACGTCTATCTTGATTAATAAGATTAGTTTCTATATTTTCTTTATTGCCATAAAGCTCATTAGCAGCTTGACCAGCAGCATTACGAACTCGTTGCTTACGAGCTAAACTTACACGACTACTAGCTGTATTAGAATCAATATCACGATAAGCTTCAAATTTATCTTCTCTAATTCTATCAAGTTGAGGATTAATATTATATTTAGTTTTAAGTTTATTAGCACTAATAAGAGTAGGTTGACCTGGACCTCTCATTTTATTAATAGCTCTTCTACTAGCAAAATAACTAGCTAAACTACCAGCTATATTACTGCCTAATCCAATCCAATCAGCAGTAGTAAGATTTTTAAATTTACCTTGACCTTTACCATCGGAAGATGTAGTTCCTTTAGCAGGAATATTAGTAGAAACAGGTAAAGTAGTTGGAATATTAGCTTCTACTTTAGGTAGATTGCGATTATAAACAGCAGTAGGAGGTGTTTTAGTAGGAACAGATTGAGTTGATTGACTTGACTTACTTCGTCCTCCACGGGGGGTCCTCCCGCTAGATTTAGTTGCAGATAAACTTGGAATATTAGTATTATTCATACTAACACCTTTGTTATTTCCATGACTCCAACCAGCTCTAACTAAACCACTAGTAATTCCAGCACCATCTTCAAATAAAGGAAGTCTACGTTCTGCATAATATTGAGGACGACGATTTCCATTATCAATATTAGGTTTATTAGTATTAGTATTTACATTATTATTTTTAGACCATCTTCCATTTCTAAAAGTATAATCACTTCCAATAATAGTTTCTCCTCTAGCAGATTTATTAATAGGATAAGCAGAAGTTCTATTAATAGTTCTATTAGTTATAGGAACATAAGCTCCAATTTGTTCATCATATTCCCAAGTTCTTCCATGACGATTAATACGATTTCCACCAACAGCAAATTTATCGCGTAGACCCCCCGTAGAGGATGGAGAATGAATTAATCCATTCTTAACATTACCATTAATACTAACAACTAATCCAACATTACCTTTCTTTCTAAGTTCTGGATATTTATTATAAACTTTAGCTTTAACATCGCTACGCCCATGTAATCCCGCAAGTCTTAAAGCATCAACAGCATCTGCTTTTGTAGGAATAGGATAACTTCTATGTCCACCAGCAAAATCTTTTTTAGCTACACTAGGATAAGGTTTCTTTTTAGAACCATAATCTTTATCTCTACTTAATCCACCCATAGCTTTTTTATTTTCATTTATATTATTTTTATTTATATAATCAATAGTTCTAGGAAGATTACTACCATGTTTACCAATAGTTGTTCTATAAACTTCTTTAATTCCTTGATTAATCCAAGTATTATCAATTTTATTAGCTAAATCATAAATCTTTTGTCTACCTAAATTAATAAAATTAGTAACAGTTCTACCTATTCTAGAAGCTTTAGTTAAACCTTTAATAAATTTATAATTTCTATTACCAGCTATTGTAGGATAACCACCAATAATTATCGAACCACTTTCAGCGATTTGTCTTTTATATTCATCAGGTGCTTGATAAATTTTGCCACCTTCTTTATATTTAGTTCCATCATCATTAATTCTATTTCTATCTTTAAAATCTTCTTGAGCTTTAAATACTTTATTAGGATTAGCTCCACCCATAACTAATTTAGCAGGACTAACACCATTAATAATAGGTTGTGCAGAATAAACTTTAAGTTCATTACCATTAGTTTCAACAACTTCACCACCTTCTACTTCAATACCAGTTTTATCACTAGGACCAATATCAATACCACCTTGACTATGTTTTCTTCCATTCATATAAAAGAAATTATTACCAAGAGGTTGTGCAATGCCACCAGCAACTACATTTGGTATTTTACCACCAGCAGCATATTGTTTTTGAGGAAGATTTCTTCCATTACTTCTAGTAGTTTGAATAATATTAAATGGAAATGTTGGTCCAAGTTCATCATCACTAGGTAGAAATTCTTTATTAAAATCTTTAACATAATTAATAAGTCTACCAGCAGTATTATTCATTAATTTTTCTCTATTATCTTTAGACACCAAATTGTTTACACCATTATAGAGAAATTCATTACCAAGTCTTATTAAACCAGTAGATTTAGCAACTTTATCATAAGCTCCACCGAGTGGAGGAATACCATTTTGAATAAATCTTCCATTACGAGTAACATTACCTCTAAATGTACTAGGTAAATTACTTATATGAATAACTTTATCTTTTCTAGGCATTTTATATAATATAATGAGAAATTGTAATTTGATTGATTTTAAGGCTCTCTGCTGAACGATAACCTATCAGTCGATTAATAGTTCATACCTATATATAATAATTCAACAGAGAGCAAAAGACTAGCGTCTATGACCGCCACAGCGATATACATTTAGCCTATCTCGATATACTGATTGAGGCATAACAGGTTGTTGAACAGTACCATTAGTAATCCATTCAGGACGTTCAAGACCAGTTTTAGGAGCACTATAACTAGCTTGGTCAGCTTGTTTAACTTGAATTGGCTGTTGTTGTCCTTTACTTCCAAACATACCACCAATTAAACTTCCAGCAGCACCAATAGCAGCACCAATCCATGCTTTTTTACGTCCACCACATTTATATTTATTAATAAAACTAGAACGTTGATACATAGTCATCGGATTAGTCATTTTATCAGAAGTAATATTAAGTTGCTGTTGACCAGCTTGAAGTTGTTTACGCTGTTCAGCTTCTTGGGCAATACGTTTATTTTCATTAATTTGTTGATTAGCAGAAACACCTTGACCTATTGCAGTACCTAATTCACCAAGTCCTTGAACTCCTGTAATAGAACTAGCAAGATTACCTAAACCGGGAAGAGCATCAGCAAATTCAGTACCGAAACCAGCTTTATGTCGAACTCTACCACCACATTTAAGAGTAACCTTATCATTATATTGACCAACATAATCTTGATTAGCATAAGCACTAGTTAAAGCTTGAGCATTTTGTAAAGCATCTTTATGGTCTTGTGCAGCTTGAGCTTCAGCTTGGGCTTTTTCTTGAGCTTTCTTTTGTTTATTACCTTTAATTATACCACCAGCAATACTAGCAGCTGCACCAATAATAGCACCAATAAAAGCTTTTTGTCTTTGTCTATCTCTATACTGTATCATAATTTTCTAAATTGAGTTTGAGCACATTCAAGACTTTCAAATTCAATGCGCTTATTATCTGAATTATTAAATATAAAACGAACTACAAAATAATTACCATATATTCTACGAAGTTTATCACTTATTGTATTAGGATGTTCTTTAATAGCATTACGGAAATAATTAAAATTATATTGAGTTAGTTCATACCAAGGTTTTTTATACTTATTAAATTCATTAAGTTTATCAATATTAATATCTATATCATTAGTATCATTATCTTCATTAAATATACGAAGTATATCTCCAGCATAAGGATGTTCTCTTAAATCAACAGGATTATTAATATTATCACTATAAATAGGAATATATATCTTACGTACTTTATATTTAATAAATTCAAGAAACTTAATAAGTTCATAAGATTCATTAACTATAATATCAATATAACTATTATGAACTAATATAGGTTCATCGCCTACTTCTTGTTTAGATACTAAATATAGACTTCTACTATCATCACCCATGTGAGTATTAAATCTACCATAATTATATTCATTAGTAAATACATGAAGAGGACAATTAAGTCTATCGTCATTATGTTCAGTTTGAAAATAACATTTAGTTTTAGTAGACCAAGCGTTATTAAAATAATAATCATGTAAACTAATAAAACTACCTATTTTATAATTAAAACTAATAACTTCATTATGTGATTCTATAATAGATTCTTTAGTATTAGGATTAATATTATCATAAGTATAATCAAACTTAATTAGAATACGATTATTAAATTTATCATGGGCAAATCTAACTTTATTAGGATGATATTTATCTAACCATAATTTAATATCTTCATCTATTATTTTAAGTTGACCATCATCAAATTGATAAAGTTTATGAAAATCATCATTATAAAAAATATAACCAAATTCTCCAACTATATATGCTAAATCATCTTGCAGTCCACCATAACCTTTATCACTAGTAAAAACTTCTTTATAATCAATTTCAAAAGCATCAGGTTGATATAATTGAACATTTTCATCTCTAGTTTTAAGTGCAGCACTTATATCAAACATAAACATACTATGTTGAGTATGAACTAAAAGATAATATCCAATTCCAACTAAATTAGTTATACTTCCTTTATTTTCAGTAATATTTTTATAACCTTCAATAGGAAATATTCGCCAAGCGTTAACTTCACTTTCATCTTGAATAACATTACTACGTCTTATAGTTTTATCAAAACGAGTAATATTAATAATATTATTACGATATTGAGTTAACAATTTAGGAACATATTGGTCAACATTTCCAATAGGATCTTTAAATAAATCAACACTATTCTTAGGTTCTACAAATGTACCAAAAGCAACACTTTTTTTATCACTATCTTCTTTAATACTAAAAGCTATCTTACTAGGTTCATTATTAAAACATTTACTTTCAAAGAATTTATCATTATAAAGAGGAAATTGAATATAAACATTAAATGGAATATCAAACCAACATGGTTCATCACCACTATAATAATATTGATTATTAGTAGGAGTATATAATTTATAATTACCTTCGTTCATTATAACTCCACTATCATTATAAATAAGAACGCCATCATAAGTCATTCTACCATTATATCCATGTTCGATAGAATAAGTTCCACCATTATAACAAACGTCATTAAGTCTTACAAGTTCTTTTTCTTTACTAGTATAAATATTTTTAGTACAATTAAGAACTGTTGCAAGAAACATAGTTTCAGCATCAAGTAGTAATTCCTTATAATCATCCATTTCAAGAGCAGTTCCTTTTCCAGCTCTACTATCAATAACACTATCAGCAACTACTAATTTATAATTATTAATAGGTTTATATTCATTTCTACTAATAACACCTATAATTGGCATATTATAACTATAAGGATAGGTAGTATTAACTACCATATCAACTACATCATGTTTTTCTTTATAAGGTTCAAATTTACATTTACCATCAATACGAATAATATTAAAATCATATTTAATACTATCATCAACATCAAATCGACCACTATATAGATAACATTTATCACTAGTAAAATTATTAGCTACAAAACCCGGTTTTATACCCCAACTACCATTTTGCCAAGTAACATTACTAGCTATATTACAATAATCTTTTCTAGTTAGTAATCCAGTATATCTAGTAATAGGTTCAACTTTTTCATAACTAATAAACCATCCAACATAACCTAATTCTTTAATTTGATTCCATAAAGTAGTATCAATATTAGCACGAATATAAAACTTATTAAAAGTATTATTCATATTATACACAAAATCTCTAGTATGTTCACCACCAATAGCTTCAGCATCAAATATTAAATCAGGTATTCTAAATAGTTCATCGCCATTAATATTTTCATAATAACCAAATTTAGCTTCTTTATCAACACCAATAGAACCTATTACTTGATTACTACAAGGAGTATAACTACCACTATTTATAACTTGATAAACATATAAATCATTATATCTATCTTTATCTTGATAATCAATAAAGTAATTAGATATAAGAGTATATAGTTCATCTTTATTAGTAGCTTCAAGTTCACCAGAGCTATTAAGTAATATATTAGTAGTAGGATTATTTATTGGTTCAGCAGTATAAACTACAATTTTATGATTAGCAATATATCTTTTAATATTAGAACTAATAGTAGATATTGGAATATCTCCACTAATAACAGCCCAATATGGAATATTACCATTATCTTGATTATTCCAATTAAAAGTAATTATAGTACAATGAGAACCATCATTAACAACATTATTTATATATTTATCTTTATTATATAATTTATATCCTCTACTAGCATCACCATATTTATCAACAAAATGAATAAAGAAATTATATACTTCTCCTGGAATAAGAGTATCATTCTTTTTACGTTCATTAAAATCATAACTAGGGTCAATAATAGAATGAGTAATTCTCATTTTACAATTATCAATATCAAATATAGTATCACCAAATAATATTTGTCCACTAGTAAATACAGCATCTTCTGTAAATCCAATTCCATTATAAACATAACAAGCTATTTTAACTGTACTAGGCAAAGTATAAACAGATTGATTATTTTCATGTTTATAACTTGTAGGAATAATAAAACAATGACAAGCAAGATATTCTTTAAGATTATGACTATCTCTACTACCTACTTTTATTTTAGCATTATAATTAATCTTTAAATATTCATGTGCTGCAATACCTTGTATAACTGTATCATTAAATAAAGTTCTAAAAGTACGAAAAGGATATTGATTATTATTGAATACTTTATCAATATCTTCAATTTGCCAATCAGTAGTACCAGTAATTTGAAGGCTAGCCATTTTAAAATATGGACCTTTTTTACTAACTGCATTAACAGTGATATAATCATTATAATAAGCATTAACAGCTTTATTACGAAGTTTAATAGTAATATCTTTAACAGCCTCTTCTAATGTTTTACCATTATTTAAAGTTCTATCATCGTTATCAGTTTTTTCATTATAATTAGCAATATACATTCTATTCTTATAATTAATGATATTACCAACATTATAATAATTATAATAGTCAGTAGTTAAATCAGCAACATTATATTCAACAAGAACATCTCTACTAAATTTAAAAATATTATTATTTAAATCATCTGTTCTAAACGCTTGAGTACTATCTTTTTTACATACAATAAAACCAAGTTGATAAAGACCAGAACGACCTCCACTAATATTTATTTCAAAAGTTTGATTACATATATCTTTAGAATCACTAAATGAATCAGTATTACCATAACAATAACCGTTTGATTCATCTTTCGGTTCATAAACATTAGTTTTTCTAAAACAAACTTTATTAATAACTTGTGGAATTATAACATCATTAAAAATAGGAAATCCAATACTATACCATTTAGTATAATTAGTTTTATCTATCTTATATCTAATAAATATAAAATAAAATCCTTTATAAGCTCCACCACTAACATAATTTAAACCACTAATAGTAGGTAAAGTTATTTGTGGAATAACAGACATTTCAGAATCAGGACGGTCAGAATCTAAATCAATATTAATAGTTTTAAGAGGAACATCAATAGAAGTATTACTTTCAGCAATAGCTATAATAAGATGATTTTTAACATTATAAGTATATGTTCCTTTAATCTTTCCACCATTATACTTCCAATTACTATTTACTCTATAACAATTATCAGCTTGTTCATTATATCTATAAATATAAGATTCATTAGAATCAGTATTAACAATAAATAAAATAAGTTCAGTACTAGTTGGAATAACACCAACTATTTTAAAATTATTAATACCATCTTCATGAATAGAATTGGCAATTGCTTTACAATCTTCAAGCCCTTCTTCATTAACAATTATCCTATCATCATTACTTACTTTAACGTTCTTAGCAGCAACTAATGAATAAGGTACACAATCACCTGGATGTTTATTAAGACTAAGTTTCTTTTGTATATTCATAATTATTTAGGAAAAGTAAAGTTATAAAAGAACTCATTCCAACCACTATCATCATCACTTTGTTCATCTAATAGAATACTAGTCTTAATATCTTTCTTCATACTTTCCCATAGATAGAAAGGATTAGTTCCATATTGACTAGCAGAAAGATTAAACACAGGATGTTTATATCCTCTCATAAGCATACGAGCCATACAATAATAAGTAAGACCTTGAATTAATTTACCATTAGCAGGTATAACAGGAATCTCACAATGATAATTATCACTATATTGAGTTTCAACATCTTTATAAACAACTGTTATACAAGTATCATTAAAATTAAGTTCAATAGTATTACCTCCAATAAGAATATAATTATGATTTGACTTATCATATCCTCCACGGGGGGTCTGACAATGAGAATGAACTTCATGCTGACATCTTGGACATTCAGTATTATTATGAACTGTATAAACAACAGGATTACATCCTACTTTACCAGTATCAATAACTTCTCTAGTTCTAGAACCATTAGGACAACAATCATCAGGCATACCAAGATAGTTTTTATCAGTAGCACGCTCCGGACTTTCGTCCTCCGCTTGACCCCCCGTAGAGGATGGAGCAGATTCAGTATTACTACATCTATACTTACTAGTATCAGCTCTAGGTACTTCACAACCATTACTATCATATACTTTAAGACCGTCATCAATAAGACAACATTTACTTTTAGCTATCTTATTAATGACGGTTAGTTTCATTTTCTTATCAACTTTACGAAGAACTTTAAGTTCATTCATAGCATCAACACACCAAGCAGGAACTCTAGGAATCCAATCACTTCCATCAGGATTGAAATCATTATCAAGTTTACCAATTATATGTTCTATCGTAATCGTTTTATTATTTGCCATAATATTAGTTTTTATATCTAGTTTTATTACCATTATTATGTGCTCCACGTTCATACTTTTGTTGATTAACATTTCTAATATATTTAAATGGAGCATTAGGTTCTCGTTCAAGATAAACAAGAAGTTTGCTTCTTAATCCTAATTTAAGATTAAAAATATCATCAACAGTTTTACATTCAGAATTAAGTTGCTTAGCATCTTTACCTCTAAGTTCTCTATTAATATAATTAGCATACTTAAATTTAATAGCACTATAACTATGGGTTCCATTATTAATAAGTTGTATTTCGTAAAACTCTTTATTAGTTTTATAAACTACATAAGGAATACCATCATACTTAAGTCCACGAATTTTATATATTTCTGCTTCTTCTTTATCATAAGGTTTAAGACCAGCATCAATAATTTCTTGTTTTTTAAGTCTAGTAGCGTTCCAATCAACATAAGTATCTCTAGGTTTATCTCTATATCTCCAGAAATTAATAACTAAATCACCAATTTCATGTTTAAAATGATAAGCATAACCTTCAAGAACACATTTATGAACACCATAACTATAATATCTATGAACGTACTTTTTATAATCAGAAAGACTTAATTCAGAACGTCTTGTATCAAGTTTAAGAGCAATAATGTAATCATTTGCTTTTTTAGCTAAGTTACAATAACGCAAAAGTTGGAGAAGAACAATACGTCTTTCTCCAACTGTATAACTAAGTCGATTATTAATTAATTGTTCTAACTTATTAATTAATTCAACATTATCATTAAGAAATTGAAACCCATATTCATTAAGATTAATTTTTAAATCATCTTTAATAACTTGATTTTTACTTTTAATATAAGCACGACAATCAGCTTTCATCTTATTTATAAGTTCAAGTTCTTTATTATATTTTGCTATATCGTCATTAGAAGTTTCAATAAACTTTTTATAATAATGACTAATATCTATATCTTTAATCATAATTTATCTAGTTACAAGATTATCAATAGGAGTTTCATTTGTTTGACGAGGAACTTCAATAAGATTACGTTTAAATACAATCTCTTTAAGAGCTCCAATCATATCTTCAGGAATAAGAAATTCATCATCATCGTATTTAGCTTCATCATCAATAGGGTCATAATTTACATCTTTAGCTTTTTCAACAGTTTCAGTAGGAACAAGATAAGGAACTTCAAAAGGAGATTCAATAATAATAGAACCTATATTTTGAAACCAATCTTTATTATTACTAAAGAAATAAATATAACCATTAATATAATCATAAACAGGAAGATTACACATACCGGCAAGATAATGATAAAACTTAGCACTAGCTTCTTTTGCAAATGGTATTTCTATCCCAGTATGTCCGGTAGTTCTAATTGATTGGAAAGGTAAGTTATTAATAAATCTAACTGGCTTTGGAACTTCTTGTTTAGTACGTTTAATTGCAGGAAGCCCAAGAGTTTGACTATTATATAAATCACCATCAGGAATATTAATAATAGAAACACGAATACGTTGTTGCAAACCTTTATCAACATATTTATGATTTTCATAACTTTTACGAATTAGTTCATTACGACCATGAAGAATAGCATATCGAAGATTACGTCTAAGAGGAATACTATTAGGATTGCCAACAGCATGAGCAAATTCACTAATTAATTGATTAAGACTAGCCATATTAAGATTGACTTGCATTTTCTAATTGATGAACTCTTTGTTCAAGTTTATTAATCTTATTAGAATATGTTTCAACTTTAGTTTTAAGTTCATTAACTGTTTCAACTAATTCATTATGTTTTTGTGTTATAACTTTAATATTTTGTTCAAGTTCAGTATTATTAGTATAATCAACAATAGAATTTAATAATTCAATTAGTAATTTTCTATCTTTATTAGATATATCACTATTTAAACAGCATATAGTTCTAATAATATCATCTTTAAGTTTATCTTTAGTCATAATATATTATGTTTGAGGTTTAACTTTTTCTTTTCTATTTTTAGCATAAATACGCCAATCATATTTAATAATTTTAAAATTAATAGGAAAATGATTAAGTCTATGTATAGAATAAAATAGAGTTTTATCTCTACTATCAGCATAATAAGCTTTACCATGAGGTAAGGTTATACTTCCCAAAATAATATTTATATTAATCTTATATTTATTAGTTTTAGGAATTATATAAAAGAAGCCGACATTAGCATTAGAATCTGACTGAACTCAATTAGAATTAAAGTTACTAGAGCTAGCTTTAGAACTGTTATTAGCGTTACTGCTAAGCAGAAGCACTGTATCTAAATGTCAATCATTTTAAGAAATATAACCTTTAATATTATTATAATAAACTGTTGTAGGAGTAGTATCGAGAAACGCAAAAACAGAAAACAAATTAATTAACCAACTACTCCTAACAACAGTTCCACGTGGACTTATTTAATCAAGCTTAACTGTGGTAAAGAAGCCAGCCTGAGCACCATTATCCGACCGAGTCCAATAAGAAGAAACGCAACCAGAGCCAGCCAGAGAACCGCTATCAGCGCGACCGCCAAGCAGAACCACACGAACAGCTTTATCTGTATCTTGTCCATTATTACCTCTTATCCAATTATTGTCAGCTTTTTTATTAGTTACAACTTTATTAGGAACAAAATAAGGACCAAATCTAAAATCAAATTCAGTAATAAAACCATTAGTATTAGCTTGGTCACCTATAAAATAACATTTATCTTGAATATTATCTATTGTAACATCAGAATGATTAACACCTTTTTTAAGAAGATAAACACTATTATAATTTGCATTACTATTTATAATAGCTACATCTCTAACAAATGTCCATATATCACCAAAGAAATTTAGAATACCACGATAAACAGCAGGATAAGTACTTAAATTACTTCCATCTGTATTATAATTTCCTAGTTCATAATGGTCACCATTTGTACTACTATTACCAATATTATGTTCAGCAGTCCAATAAGTTTGTACAATAGGATTATTACCATTAAAAGCTACCCATCTGTCAAAATCTAAATTAGTAATACCAGCACCAAGTCCTCCTTGTTTAAATCCATCACTAGTTAAATTAGTATTTAATGCAGCTTGATTATCAAAATTAGCATATTCAATATAACAAAGAGCTTGTATAGCACAATATTCAAGATAATCAATCATTGTAATCCAATCACCACGATTAGCACAAAATTCATTAGCGTTATCATAACTAATTCCAGTTCTAGGTCTACCTTGTAATTTAGTAGCAACAACAGAAGAACTTTTATCTCCTCCTAAATATCTAGCATCATCATGTTTAATACAAGCACTAAATACTTCTTCTTTACCATCTTCTCTAGTTCTAGTCATAGTTTTAGTATGACTTATAATAAAAGGATGAACTCTAGTAAATGTTCCATCAATATTAAAATCGCTTATCCAAAGTTGATACTTAATACCAGTATCTTTAACACATATATAAAACTCTGGAACTCTTACCCCAACATCACCATCACTTCCATCAAGAGGAGGAATAAAACCATTTTCAAGAGGTTTAGCCCAACCCGTAGGATTAAGGAAATAACTTATTTTCTTTTCATTATAGACACAACCTTTAAGTCTATTTTGAATAGGAAGTTCTCTATGAAATTTAGCATTACCAATTCTGATTATATCATTGTCATCTTTAGTCCATTCAATACCATAAGCAGCATTTTCAAAAGTAGGAATAAATGCAGCAGAACCCCAAGCTGGATTACCTTGTTCATTAATAATTAAACTATCTCCTTTAGATACTCCATCTAAATTAGGTAAATGTTTAAGTCCTTCTGCAAGTTCATTTAGTATATGCTTGTTAAATCTTAACAAGCCATTATACATCTCTACTAAATTAAAATTCATGTTAAGCTTGTTCTAGAGCATCAACTCGACCGTTAAGAGAATTAATATTATTAGTATTTTCATTAACTTTAGTTACAAGTCCTTTAAGAGCAGTAATTATAGCATCGTTTTTAGTATCATTACTAGCTTTCATAGCATTAATCGCAGCAACTATATCTGTATTTGCTTTATTAATAGTAGAATTAACAGTATCAAGTTTATTACCAATAGTAGTTTTCATACTATCAACAGCAGCTTTAATACTATCTAATTTAGCATCAATTTTATCAAAACGATTATTAAGAAGAGTTTGAGTTTCATCTGATTCACTTTTATGTTGATTTTCAAACTCATTAAATTCAGCTTTAACCATTTCATGTAATTCAGTAATCTTTTGACTAATCTCATCAAGATTAACTATAACATTATTTTCTCTAAGCTCATCATGTTCTTTATTACCAGAAATACTAAGTTTAAGATTATTAATAAGTTTATTAATAGCATCTAACTTATAATTAACTCTTTTATCATCTTCCATATCTTTAGAATTTAGTTTGTTACAAATGTAAATTATATTATTAATAACAAGTAGTTTAACAATATTATTAACATTTTTTAATTAAGCAGTTTTAGAACTATTAATACCTAGATATTTAGTCCAAGTATAATATTTACGTTCACTAATATAATTAAGATTATCATCATTAATATGAGCTTCTTCTTCAAAACTTATATCTTTATACGCATCATGTTGTTTAATACGAAATAGTCTTATAATAAGATATTCAATACCGTACCATATATAGAAAAAGATATATAACATCTCTTTCATTTGTTCTGTATGAATAGCTTCATGATTAAGTTCTTTATTACTTAATTCACCTTTAGTAAATACAATACCAAAAATATTAATAGCTTTATAGCCATTAAAAGGAAAATGTTTAGTTTTAATAACTCTCATAACTTTACTATTTTAAAATTTAATATTGTAAATATTTATGTACGTTCATAGAACCACTTTTTAGGCTTATAGTAAGACTTTTATTCAATCGTGTATAGTTAATCAGCTAGGCTTAAAACTAGCCAAATTTGGCAAGCTATACTCCCCGTAGAGGATGGAGCAGGCTTGAATTAGTCAGTCAAACCTAGCTAATCAATCTCATATAATCTTAACCAATAGTATTATCAATATCTTTATAGCCAATTCCAAGTTTCTTTAGAATAGGATTAACAACCCAACTCCAAAACACAGGAGCAAGTACAGCACTATTAACAAGCATAATAGTATTATCATACCCAGATGCAATATAAATCATAGTCATAATAAAAATACTTATAATTAATACACATCTTTTTTGCCAAGTAGGAACTTTATTATCACCATTAAAATAATCAATAACTTTAATAATAATATAAGTTAGAACATTAACAATAAACATAAATCCAAAGTCAAAATTACTAAGAATACCATCTACAATTACATCAATAAATTTGTCCATACTAAAATTTAGATAAATAAAAAAAAGTATCTTCACAAGATTTTTCCCATGTTTGAAAAGCAGTAGGAGCACCGCTTCCACTACCAGCAGTAGCACCAAGTACGTTAATATTAGTAGAGCCATCACCTAGCATTCCACCACCAGCGCCACCTAAAATACTAGTACCAGCAGAACGACGATTACCAAACAAAGCCCAAGCACCAAGTGCAGTACCGATAATACCAAGAGTTAAACCTGCATTAGCCTTACCGTTTACATCACGACGATTACAACCGTCATAATTCATTCCAGCACCATTATAACCCTCTGGAACAACTTTCACTTTTTCAATTACTTGCATAATAAATTAAGGTTTAAGTTAAAAAATAGATTAATACTTGTAGTTTGAACTACATAATCTATAGCACTTAAACCGTTATCTTTGTTTGGTAATTAACATTATTTTAACTTTCAATAGGACTATATATTGTCAATTCACCAATTTTGTTAAGTTTAGTATATTTTATTTCACCTATTGAAGTCTTACCATCATCAGCTTTGCCACCTTGTGTACCAACATAACATTGAATAGTTTGTTGTCCTCTAAATTCAGAATTACCTGCAACAAAACCAAATTTAAATTTATAGCTATCAGTATAATTATGATTATAAACAGTGTTATCTTCATTTAGCAAAACTGTATGATATTCATAACTATAATTATCATCGCTAGTTATATTAAGAGTTGGGTTATCAAGAGTTATAGGTATACCAGTTGTATTGACTTGATTATTCCAAACTTTATATTTATCATTAGGTTTATTTTCATACCAGCAATAACCATCGCCATGAATAAATCCACTACCATGACGAACTATTTTGATATTATTTAAACCAATAACTTTATCATTAATTGGATTAACTCTAAAATATTTTATTTCATTATTAGTTTTTGAAAGTCTTTTAACAACTTCACCATACCAACATTCTTTATAACCACCATATCCATTAGGCATATTAATAGTTCCATCAGCCAAAGGAAAAATAAACATTCCTCTATTATCAACATCAATTTCATCATTTTTTAATTGCCAAGCATGAACAATAACTCCACCTTTATAAGCAGTACATTCAACAGTAACATGACCTCTACTCAAACTTCCATACCAATTAGCACAAAGATTCATTTTCATTATATCAGGCATTTTATCTTCAAGGTCAATCATAGATTCAATATTGAACATAACACATTCAGCACCTGAATTAGTATTATCACCACCCCAATATAGATAAGGAATTTGATTTGAATCCCAAGACCAACCAACAGCTATATAATTTAAACTATTAATAGGAGAATTAACATAATATGATTTAGTATCCAAATCTCGACCATCATCACTACCCCAAATGTATCTAAGTTGGACACTAGTAAAATCACTAAAATGAATAACAGAAGTAGGATAAATATGATTAACACCATCATAAACATGAGCAATATTAATTTGACCTACTGTTCGTTTCCTAAGAGGTTGAGCAATTCCTCCTTGACGTCCAAGAGTTAAACTCATTATTCATCAATAATATTATAAGTCATTCCAGCAACTGGGGTAATAGTTGCATATTGGGTAGCAGTTCCTGTCCAAATTGGAAGACTAAGTTTATTACTATTCGCACTAGGCATAGTCATATTAACTCCACATCCATCATTAATAGCTTTTTGAATCTTATCAAGATTAACACTATTAGTAATAGTTTGATTTATTTCTTTTTTAAAATTATTAAATGTATCATTAGTAACATATCCATTAAGCAAATTATTAACTTCTTCTTTATTATAAGTTTCAGACTTAGTATAATAATTTTTAAGTAAGTTATTAATTTCTTGTTTAGTATAACTATCAAATGAAGAAGTATCTCCCATTACTCTCCATTCAGTACCATTCCAATAACAAATCTTTCCATTACGATATTCAATTTGACCAACAGCCCAATTACTACAAGTTACATTATGAAGATATTCAGACTCTTGACCTATCATACCTGCAAGCTTACAACCATTTAAATTAATAGTACCATTTTCAATAATACCACCTTCAAATACAAGTTCACAACCAACAGGCATTGTAATAGTTTTACCACTTAAATCAAAAGCATAACGAATAATATAACGAGTATTTTGTTCGTTAAGCATATCTTGAGTAAGAACAGCTTTATAATTAAGATAAATATTATTCTTAACTTGAACTAGATTTTCTTCATTAAAATAATATTTAATATTATCTACTGAATTAACATATATAATACCAAGTCTTGGACGTTCATCAGAAAGACAAGTATTATAAATATTATAATCTTCACTATTTCCATAAACAGGAGTGTTGACCCCCCGTAGAGGATGAACTCTATCAGTAGGTTCTACAATAGTCCATCTAGTATAATAATTATAAAAACCAACTCCATCATGAATAGTCTTAACTCTAAGAACAAATAATTTATGATATGTATCATAATAAATACCAGCAGTATTACCTAAATCTGTTCTAATAACTTCATATTTATCAGTATTAAGAATTATTTGACCATATTGTTCACAATAAGTATCATCAAGAAAACCATCAAATAAAAACTGTTCTACATTACTTGCATCCTCCTCCACGGGGAGTAAGACCTTGCGAACTATTTTATATCCTTTACCACTTTTATATTCAGGTTCATAAGGTCTATCTTTAAGACTAAGACGATTAACATTACAACAACCCGGACTTAATCTTATAGTAATATCTTCTTCATCGGGATAATTAATAATATTAACTTTACCATCTCCTGCAATCATTTGTTTAAGAGCTTCATTAAGCATATCCCAATCAATAGTACCATCAGCAATAGGAATTTTAGCTCCACTTTCTTCAAGATACTTCTCACTAAGAATTTTTGTCCAATTATCATCAGAAACCCAACTAGTTTCAACACCAGCTTGAAGATTACTACCTATATAACTTTCAGTTATAGATACATTATGTTCAGCATCATAATAACTAATAGTAAGACTATTACGTCTAAAAATAGCAGGAACAGCTTTACGAGTATTAACTCTAGTTCCTTGATATGGAATCCATAAATGATTAAACCTAGAAAGAACAACAGTTAAATCATTATTTGTATCTTTGTCAAGAATATTTTGAAGATAAGTAATAGGAAATACTTTATCATAACTATTCTGACCTAGTTTTTCATATAGTTGTTTATTGTTCATAATTATGTGATTAATTTAAATAACTTTAATGAGTAAATAAACAATATAAGCATTAATAATATTGTTATATTAAATAGTATTCTTATTATATTAATTACCAGTACCTTTAGCTATAAATACTTTAAATTTTAGTTCAGCATGTTCAAATGTAACTTCACATAGGTTAATAGGATATGTTTGAATGTAACTTGTTACAAATGTTCTTATAACAGTTTTATTTTCTTCAAGACTAACACTAGTTTTAGCATGTGTATTCATATTATTAAAAACAGTTAATTTACAAACATCATTAGGATTATTATTTCTTATTAATTTTACAGTTATACTTTTACTAGTCATCATATTTGATGTACTAAATAGATATAAATATTGTTCACCACTACCAGCACAACCTTCAGTTATAGTATTATTATTATATAATTTTGTTCTCGTAATATTATTAACATTAACAGTGAAAGGTTGGTCTTTTTGTTCAAGAATTTCATTACACCATATTTGCCAATATAATCTAGGACGTCTAACATATAAAGTAATAATTATATTATTATTAGTTATATATTCTGCTGAATATTCTTCTTCATCAGCATTAGCTTTAGGTTTTATACTAAAACTACCGTAATAAGAATTATCACTATATTTACGTAATAAAGTACTAGTAAGGAATGAAATATTTTTATGAAGGTCAATACTACCATAAGATTCAGAAGAAATAACATTACCTACATTATTCCATTTATAACTTTCAGTAATAATAACTTTAAATTGAATATGATACGTAACGTCTCCATCATAATGTTCATTATTATCTCTAGCATTATTAATATACACAGAATTATTAATTGCTTCAACATAATCATCTGCCCAGTCATGGAAAAACAATACTTTTGTAGAAGAAGTTATATTTGTTTTAACACCAGCAGATTGTGTAATATTAATTGATTTACTAACTCCACTATAAGTTGCAGTAACAGTTGTACTTCTACTTGTTGTAGCAGTTCTATTACCATAAGTAAGTTTACTACCGCTAGTAGTACCACTTAATGTACCATCTCCAGATTTACTTAATGTAGGACTATTATTTTCAGTTTCAGGAAAATTTTGTCCAACTCCATTCCAAGTATATTGTCTACTACGAACAGCGCTACAAGTAATAGTAGAACTACCTCCAGCAGCAGCAATATTAGTAGGACTAGCAGAAATATTTACTGACCATGCTCCCCAACTACCATAAACTTTACTACCTGCTCTTTGTTCAATATCGCAAAAATCAATAGCACCATTATAATTTGCAGTAACTCTAGTTCTTCTAACACTTGTACTAGTATTATTACTATAACTTAAAGTACTACCACTTAAAGTTCCACCACCACTTCCTGCACTAAGACTTGGAGTAGCATTTTCTGTTTCAGTTCCACCTGAACCTGCAACGCCATTCCAAGTCCAAGTACGATAACGAGAAGCACCATAATAAATAGTAACAGAACCGCCTGATGCCGCAACAGTATAACTACTAGCATTACAATATACAGACCAACTAGACCAACTACCATATGATTTACTACCAGCAGATTGACTAATAGTTATATCTTTAGTTACACTATCAATAGTTGCTCTAAATACAGAACTACGGGAACTAGTAGAAGTATTATTACTATAACTAACAGTAGAACCACTTAAAGAAGCAGCACCATTAACTTTACTTAATGTAGGAGAACCACTAGCATTTTCAGTATAAGTTGTTCCTTTACCATTCCATTGCCAAGTACGACTTTTAGTAGCAGAAGTAGATAATGTAGCATTTCCACCAGCAGCAGCAATAGTTGTTACATTAGCACTTAAACTAATAGACCATGCTCCCCAACTACTATAAGTTTTAGAACCAGCATTTTGAGTTACAGTAGTATCTTTAGTTACAGAATCCATTGTAGCTCTAATAACTGTACTTCTAGCACTTGTAGAAGTATTATTATCATAAGTTACTTTATTACTAGCAAAAGAACCAGCACCACTAACTTTACTAAGAGTAGGAGTTCCAGTTCCTGTTTCAGTTCCACCACTTCCACTAACTCCGTTCCATGTCCAAGTTCTTGTTCTACTTGCAGAAGTAGTTATATTTGAACTACCTCCACTAGCAGCAACATTTCCACTATTAGAAATATTAACTGTCCATGCAGACCAAGCACTATATTGTTTAGCTCCAGCAGATTGACTAATAGTTATATCTTTAGTAGTTGAATCAATAGTAGCACGAATAACAGTTGATTTACCACTTGTACTAGTATTATTTCCATAAGTAACTTTAGGACTAGCCCAATTACCATCTCCACTCACTTTACTTAATGTTGGAGAACCGTTTCCGGTTTCTGTACCACCAGAACTAGCAACACCATTCCATGTATAACTTCTAGTTCTACTAGCACTAGTTGATATAGTGGCTGTTCCACCTGTTGCACCAATACTAGTTTTATCAGCACTAATATTAACAGTCCAAGCAGACCAATTACCATAAACTTTAGCACCAGCAGATTGTGTTATAGTAATAGATTTAGAAACACTATTGCTAGTAGCAGTAATAGTTATACTACGACTATTTGTTGTAGTATTATTACTAGCAGTAACAGTTTTACCACTTAAAGTAAATCCACCAGCACTACCACTAAGTGTTGGCGTAGCAGTTTCAGTATCAGTATGTGTAGTACCAACTCCATTCCAAGTCCAAGTACGAGAACGACTAGCATTAGTAGTTATCGTAGATGAACCACCACTTGCAGCTATCGTTTGCGTGCTTGCCGAGATAGAAACAGTCCAAGCAGACCACGCTGAATACACTTTTGCGCCTGCCTGCTGCGTTATCGTAACCGTTTTGGACAATCCTACATAACTAGCTGTAAGTGTCGCTGAACGGGCTGAAACGCTTTCGTTTGATGTAAATTTTATTTGATTTCCACTAAGACTAGCACTACCACTAATACTAAGAGTAGGAGTAGCAGTTTCACTATAAACAGTACCAGTGTTATTCCATTTATAAGTTCTACGAGCAATATTAGCTGTAATAGTTCTAGTACCACCTTTAGCTTCAACACTAGTTCCATCAGTTTGTAAATCTAATATCCAATCAGTATAAACTTTAGTACCAGCAGCTTGATTTAAAGCAGCACTAACTTCTTTAGTTTGTTTATTTTCTAAAGTAAATATAACAGTTAAAGTTCCACTTTTAGTATTAGTAGATTCATTATTAGGTATAGTTAGTACATTATTACTTATACTACCTAAAGTAGTAGAACTAGTAAAGCTAGCAGTAAGACTAACAACAGTTTCAATCCAAGTTCCAGCATAAGTAGAGCCTTTGGTTATACTCCCCGTGGAGGATGCATAGTCAGTTCTCTTATATCCACTTTTAACAGAACTAGTAGGAAGTTTTAAATCATAACTTCCACCAGTATTAGCTATACTAATATTAACTACAGCCAATGTACTAGTATCATATATACTAGTTTTACTACCTTTAAATGTAACAGTATAACTATCTTTAGCTTCTGTATCATCAATTAATACAACTAACTTACCATTAGTTATAACTCCTTTTTCTATTCCATCAAATAAAACTTTAACTCCATCAGTAGGAAAAGTAACAGTATAAGAAATAAATCTTTGTTCCCATTCTAATTCTACATTATGAGTTATAGGTAAATAATCACTATTACCACTAATAGTTTGAGATTTATAATGTTCAGCAGTAATATTAGCAGTATAATCAGTCTTAACAGGAATAGTAAATACAAATTTAGTATTGTTTTCACTTATAACAGGAGTATAGCCATTAATAGTAACAGTTCCGGAAACATTCAATTTAAAAGTAATAGTAACTTCAGTATTCTCTGGATAAACAAGTTTAGAACCTTGATATATTTCAAATACATCTATATTACCAAATTTAATATCATGTATTCCAATATCTCCTTGATATATAGCCATAATTTAAGCTTCTGATTTAACTATATAAGTAGTATTGTTATCTTTTTGAGCAATAGCTGCATATTGAACAGCAGTACCAATCCATATTTTAGGATTAACTATTGGCTCAACAGTAAAAGCAGATAATCTATAAAGAGTTTGGTCAACTATTTGAATAGTATTATAAACATAAGAACCATCTTCGGATAAAGCAACATGATGAATAGCATTAGCATTACTCCATTGAATAATTATAATATTATTTGTATATCTAACATTAAATGTACCATATTTACCATTATGAAATACAGAATTAGGTTTACCAATAGCTGTAACAAATCCAGTAAAATTAGTAAAAATAGAATTAATAGCAGCTAATACTTCTTCTTTACTACCATCATTTGTTAATAATATAGTAATATTACCAATATCATAAGATTTAATAATTGAATTACTATTTATAACTACAAAAGTATTAATACTTTTTGTTTCTTCACCTCCAACTCTAGTTAAACCTTTATCCCAACTTAAATCAATTTTATTAATTCCGCCAGAAGAAAAATAAGTAATTGTAGCACTAATGTCGTTATTGCCTACAATAATTCTATCAAAATTAATTCTACTATTATTGTTATCAATAGCAATAATACTTCCACCTTTTAATAGTATTTCTTTTACTTCATCAAAAGTTTTATCACAAGTAAATTCTTTTTGCCCATTAGTATATATTCCAGTAGGAACAGTAACAACTACACCATAAACAGGAATAAATCCTTCAGGAGTATCTTTTCTTTCATATAATTGTTGATTAATATCTTGCATAACTTTATAAACTTTAAATGGTGGCACTTATTCAGTACCACCATAATTAATATTAAGTTGTTTTCTTTTTAATAACAAGTTCATAACCATCAGGAATTAAAGCTTTAATAGCATCAGCAATAGCTTTATCAACTTCAGCTTTAGTATAAGTATTTTCTACTGTTGGCACATTATCAAACTTATTATTAATTTCTTCTTTAGTATAAACATTATTACCAAGTTCAGTAATTTGATTAGGTAAAGTTTCATCAAGTTTAACTTTATCAGCAGCAGACATAACTCCAGATTCAGTTTTACTAACAATAGGAAATGCTATACCATCATTAAAAGGTTTACTTTCATAAACATTTGTTGTATTATTAAATTCATAATGATGTAAACCAATTATGATATTTCCACTAGATGACCTAGATAATTTAATTTGTGTACTAGGAATATATTTAGGTAAACTATTAACGATATCAGTAGTTTTCTTACCTTTACCACCATCATAAGCAGTACCTGTAACTTCACCTAAAGCTAAAGTTTCAGATATAACTGAATATTTAGTTCCAGACCAACGATAAGTCTTACCGCTATATTCAGTACCTTCGCTTATATCAACATAAATCTTACCTTTTTCAGGAGTATAATACACAGGAGCATCTTCTATATATTTTTCAGCAAAACGAGTTTCATCAACATAATATCCTTCAAGAACATCATCAACATAACTAGGTAATTGACTCGCTGGAACTTTACCATCTCCATCAAGACTAGCAATACCATTTGCTACACCACGTTTAGCTTCAATAGCTTCATTACAGAATTGAATAATCTTCTCTTTAATAATAGGATAATTATCTATATTACTAAGGATATATTCAACTGTAGATTCAACCTTATTCTCAATAACAATTTTAAGATTAGGATGATTATCAATATTATCAAAGATATTTTCTATATTACCTTTAATAACATTAAGTAGTTCAGTAAAATTATTAATATGTTCAAATATATAAGTAACTCTAGCTTCTACTTTAGTTTCAATAAGATTCTTAAGAATAGGAAATCTATCAATATTATTGAAAATATAATCAACTCTACTATTTACAGCTTTATTAATACAAGTAACAAGAGCAGGATAATTATTAATATTAGCAAATATATTCTTAACACAATTACAAACTAAATCAGAAAGAATACCAATAAGTTCAGGATAATTATTAATATTATTAAATATATAGTCAACACGTTCATTAATATTATTCTGTATAACTTCCTGTAATTCCGGATATTGACCAATATTCTTAAATATATCAACTACTTTATTAATAGTATTAGTAATAATAAGATTCTTAATTGCAGGATAATTATCAATATTATTAAATATATTACTAATAGTAGTTTCTACATGAGAATTAATAGCATTAGTTATAAACTGATTAAGAGCAGGATAAGAAGAAATATTATTAAAGATAGATTCAGTCCATTGTTTAATATATTGATTAAATATCTCTTTAAGCTCAGGATATTCATTAATATTATTAAATATATCTCTAATAATAATAGGCAAACTTTCAACTGTACTATTCTTAATAATTTCAACTAGTTTAGGATAATTATTAATATTATTAAACACATTAATAACAAAATCATTAATAAAACTAGTAATAATATCAAGAAAGTCTTTATAATTACCTATATTAGTAAATATCTCTTCAAGTGCTTCTGCTAAATCTTTAATAACAGTATCAAAAGACCATCCCTCCCAATTATCAGAATTAGTCCAAGCAGCATCACTAATATCATCACTATTATATCGTTGTGTCCAATTAATATTAGTTGCATCACGATAAGTAATAATATATCCTTTACGACGATAAATTTTATCAAGTTTATTAACAGTATCAGCAAAAGTACCTTCCCAAGTTAAATAAACACTATTACAAGCAGCAAGTATTCTATCAAGTCTAGTACCAGTTAAACCATCAAATACAGCTTGTATAACAGTTAAAGGATATATATTATATCTAGTATCATTTTCTTCACAATACTTATCTAGTATATGAATTGGCATATTGCCCTCTTTATCACATTGAACTTTACTAGGGTCAAAAGATTGACAATTAGTACCAACAAAAACATTTTCTTCTTCAGCCATAATTACCACGGATTAGAAACACGTTTAATATAATGTAAAGCAATAGTAGGCATAAGTTTATTAATAGCAAGATAATTATCTGTCCATCTATTACCACTTATTTGACTCCAAGTCATTTCACCATTATTACTAATATTAGGTCCAGTCATATACCAATTACTAGAACGATTAATGCCAAGATTATCAAGTCTATTTTTATCAGTACCATAAGGATAACCCTTTTTAACATCACCTTCTAAATCACCTGATATAGATCTCCAGTTACTTGGCATTATAACGTGATGATTATTATCACCGGATTTAGCTTTACCAACAGCAACAGCATGTTGATGTAGAGGTAAATCAGTACCACCAATATAAAATCCATATGCATTTACATTACGACCAGGAGCAGCAGGGTCATATGTATCTTTAATATTTTCAAGAACAGTTTTCCAATCAAGAGTTCCTTGTTTAGGATTATTATAAATATTAATACCGTTAGGTATATAACCCATAACAAAACGTCCTTGTGCAGCAGTATAAACTTCCCAACCATTAGGAGGAGCTGAAGTATCCCAAAGCATAATAGAACCAATAGGAACAACGGCAGCAATCCAAGTTTGAATTTGACTAGCAGCAACTCCACCACCTTGTTCACTTCCACCGCCTTGTCCAAATCCTTCTCCAACTAATTTATTTTTAATATCAGTATAGAGAGAATTAAAATTTACATCAAGTCTACTAGGTTTAGTTTCACTGTCTGCGAATTTATTCATAACAAGATATTTACCAGTTCTAGCTTCACCAAGTTGAGTAACAGACATGACATTATGAGTGCCATCTCCACCAGAGCCACCACCTCCAAGACCAGCAATAATATCATTAATTTCTTGCTTAGTATAATAATTATTAAGTATAGAATTAATAATATTACGTACTTCTTCTTCGGTTAATCCACCTCCGCCAGAACCTCCACCGGCAGCATTAATAGTAATAGTACCATCATCATTTTCAACAAAAGTAATATTAGTACCCGGTCTAATCTTATTTTTAAACATTGATACATAATTACTTTCAAAATATTGTTTATACTCATTAGTGATATTACTACCATTTTGGTTTATTTTATTAAGAATTTCTTCAATCTTATTATTAATATATTGCTCAAGATTATTAATACTACCTTCTATATTACTATTTAAATCTCCAATCTTATTATAAATATCTTCAAATTTAGCATTATATTCAGTAATAAGATTATCAATTCTAGTATTAATATCAATTATATCTTGTTGTAATTCAGATATTTGTTGGTCATGAATTTCAAGATGGTCATTAATCTTTTTAAGTTCTGCAAGAAGCCAAGCATAAAACTTTTCCATCTCTTCTCTTAACTTCTCTAAGAAAGCTTCAAATTCAGCACGAGTAAGATATACAGATAAATTAAAACCCATACTTACCCATTTTTCACCATCCCAAAACCAATAAAAATCATTAGTATAAGTACCACCCCAACCAACAATTTCAACTTGTTTATTATCTTCACCTAAATCAAGAGGGTGATAAAGTATTTGACCAATAGCCCAATTTCCATCAAGAGATATAGATTCTTTATCAAACATATCTTCTTGACGATAATTACTAAGAAGTCTACATTGATTTAATTTAACTGCACCATCATACATTCTACCACCTCTCCAAAGAATAATACTATTATCTGGAAGTTCAATAGTTTGTCCAGCTAAACAATAATCATATTGAAGTATATAAATAGTATTAGGCTCGTTAATCATATCTTGAGTAAGAGTATTAATACCATTAATCATATTCTTACGAAGATATTTACGAGCCTTTCCACTATAATCATTTGTATTATAGTCTTTATCTGCAAATTTAAGAAGATTATCAACAACTGTTAAATCTTCTTCATCAGCTGCATTAGTAATCTGTGAAGCAGTAAACATTTGTTTAACAGATTCACTAAGCATTTCAGGAGTAATCTGACCTTCAAGTATTTGAACAGCATTATCTTCAAAATACTGTTTAAGCACTTGTGCCATATAATTAACTACAACATTACGACGAAGATAATTATCTTGAATATTAATACCAAATTCATCAGCAACTGCACGTTCTGCAATTGCTCTTGGAAACATACCACTAAATGATTCTACAAATTTAGAACCAATTTCAGAATCAGCTTCAAGATGCCATTTCTTTGCATTAGTAACAGGAGTTATTTCATCAAGAATATAACTCTTTTTAGTTTCAATAACATAAACTTCACAACCTACTCCAATCTGTTCCCAAGTAAGAGCGTCTCTATCTTCCATTGTAGATACTACAATTCTAGCAGCTTTAAGACCTCTTTGAACAACAGCAATAAGTTCTAGTATTTCTTTCTTGAAAGTTTCATAATCAATAACTAAATCTTCTCGAAGTTTAGCAATAGGCTGCCAATACTCTTCATTAGATAAAGGAATACCAGCAGGAACAGCTTTACGAGATATATAGCTAGCATAGAAACCGTCATGAACTATACATAGTCTTTCATAAGGTCTATCATTCCATTGACCATTACAAGTAAGACTAACTTTACCAAGTTCTTCTTCTATTGTTTTCATACATTCTCTAGGTTTACTAAATTCATAGTGTAGACCCCCCGTAGAGGATGGAACACATTCACATTATTCATTATCATAATCAACATCACTAAGACTATAAGTTTCATTATATTCTTTACCTTCTTCTTTCTTCTCCCAAAGTTTACCAGTTTCAGGGTCAACATAAAATTTAGGAGCATCTCCACAACTAACTATTGCATGAATTTTACCCTCTTCATCAACAGGAAGTGTAATAGAACCACTATACTGAACTTGTTCACTGCCTTCATAAATAATATTAAGTTGACCTTTAATATATTTAAGAAGAGTTTCAGCAAGTTTATCTTGACCAAGTTGATATGCTGCCATAGCAGATTGAAACATATTCCAACAAGTAACAATATTCTTATTATTACCTTTACAAGTAGCAGAACAATCATTAAGCATATCAAGTCCATATTGTGCCATAAGAACTAATAGTTTATGATAAACACAAACATATTTGCTAGGAACAGTCATATAAACATATTGAGGATCAATCTCAACTTGTTCAGTTCCATCAGCTTTTACATAGACACCATTAACATAATTATCATCTATTTGTTCACTCATTCTATCATCAAGTTATTGTATGAATTAATAATTGATTTTTGTTGCTCATCAGAAAGCAATTCTAAGGCTTCTAGTGCTTGAATTAAAATTTGCCCTTGTGTTAGTTTGCACCAATTTTTTTCGTTCAATGGGAAGCCTAATTCTGCTATTCTCACCTGTTTTTCAGCCATGCTTGCAATACGCAATTGCATCTCTTTCGATAGCTGTTTTGGATTATTAATATAACCTCTTATCATAATACCATCTTATTTAAATGCCTTATTAATAATATAAGCAGTATAATCATTAACTCTAATATCAATACGTTTATTAAACGCAAGAATACGTTGATTAGAATCAAGATTTTTATTATAGACAATATTTATAATATCACTATAAATATCTTCTTTCCATTCTTCTTTCATATAATGACTAAGATAATCTTCATCACCACGATACATATTAAGTTTAGAATAAGCATCATAATAAACACTATTAACTAAATGTCTAGCGTTATATTCTATTTGGTCACGATTATTATTAACATTATTAGTAATAATAGTTGAAGCAACAAACTTTGCACATTCCGAAGCTGCATTAACCATAGTAATAGAAATAACAGCTTTAGATTTTTCTCTATCTTTTTCAATAATATCTCTAGTAACTATGTTAAGAAGTTTGGCGATATCATCTAAAGGATTTCTTTTGTTATTATCAATTATCTTATTAATTATAAGATAAATAACAATAACAATACCGGGAATAAGACCTTGTTCAAAGGCATTTTGAATTAATTCCATTTTTATAGATACAAGAATAGGGACTATCAGTATCAACACTAATGCTAATACCAATAGCCCCTATTCGATTAATATTACCTAATATTTACCTAATCGAGTCGGGTAATAGGTTATGCTTTCTCTTCAGTAGCAATAGCTTTAAGGATAGTTTCAACAGTTGCAATAGCAGCGGCTCCAGTAGGGAATGCTATTTGTACAATCTGATGAACAACTTCATCTCTAGTTTTCATTTCACGTGGAACAGCAAAACGAAGAGTAAAGATAGTATATCCAGCATCTGCACTATCAGGTTGTTTCAAAGGATTAATAGGATATGCAGGATACAGTTCAGTATAAGTATCACGGTAAGTATATTCAATACCTGCATCAGCAGCAGCTTTATCAGCTAAATCAGTAATATAAGCAGCGTCACCATAGGCAGGTAAACCGTGAGCTGTAACTGTGACTGCAATACCAACTAATTCATCAGCTCCAAGAATTTCATAATCAATACCTTTAGACTCAGCAGTTAGAGTGATTTTAGCCTCAGCAACAGATGCTTTAATACCATGTCCAACAGTATTATTATTAATTTGGTTAGCTAATTTCTTTGCTACATCATTAGCAGTAGGATTAAGACCAGTATGAATGGTAGCAGTCCAACGATTACGTTCATTGAACTTTAATCCTTTTTTCACAATCATAATAGAATAATCAGAATAAGCATTTACATCTCCAATAGTAAGATTAGCAGAGAAAGTAGTAGCAGCTTGATAAACACCTTTAACAAAAGTAAGATGTTTCTTATAAGCTGGAAGAACTACTGGACCATTTGCTTCACGACCAAGATTAATGTAAAACTTATCGGTAATCTTAGTACCGTCAGCGTCAATAATTTCATTGCCATTAGCAAGATAAGTAAAAGCAACCGCTCCAGCAGCAAGAGGTAAGCCTTCTCCATAAGCGACTTTGCCCGCCAACAAAAATTGTCTCATTTTTAATTTAATTTAGAGTTTAACTTTGTTTATCAGCTCCATTAGAAGTAGCACCAATACTAGCAAGATAAATCTGTACTGCACGCATAACTATTTCCATATGTAAATAAGGAGGTAAATCACAATTAACCCAATCTTCTTCTCTATCTTCATCAAACTTAACTTTAGCAGGTTCTTTGATATAAAGATATTTAACTAATTGAGGTTTAACTGTATTATTACGTCCAGTATATATATCAACATTAATACCAGATTCATCTCCAAATATAGTAACTATCGGAGCATCTTTCGCAGCACGATTACAGAAATCTCTTAGCGTTTGACCTAAATCTTCAGCTTCAATAATTCTACAATCATAAATTGTCTTGCCATTATAACTAACTTGAAAGCCTGTATATAGCATTATTCCGTCGCTATCAATGTTAATTTTATAAGGGTCAACTTCTGTTCCACCACCTGTAATATATCCGCCGTTAACAGTACCCGCTGTGTATAAAGTTCTAAGAGCATTAACAGGACTAATAGAAGCATTTTGTCGAGCAACCTTATCATTATAAGGAACAGGTCCGACGTTTTCTACTATTACATTTCTAGCTTTTTCAATTATAGCAGCATTAAGACAAATATCTATATCTTCCATGAGAATAGCACGAACGGTCTGCATACCCATCTGTTGTGCCAGTTCTCTGAACGTCACGTGCATCTCCCCAATGTTCATAATCAAATGTTTTTAAGTTTATTTTTATAAGCACTAACAAGAGCACTATTGGTAGGATTCTTAAACCATGTAACAGCTTCCTTAACATTAGCACCAATGAACTCACCATCAGGAGTAGTAATATTCTGATTATGAATTGCTCTGATAAATTCTCCACGAGAAATAAGAACCTCAATTAAAGATTTAATAGTAATATCTTTATCATTGCAAAGTTTATTAAACTTAGCAGGTTCATTTGTACTAAATTTATCAAGATGAGTTTGTTTATCGACAGTATCCATAGCCATACCGTTAGGAATATTAATATTATTGGCAACACAGTATTGAATAAATACAGCATCAAACAAATCACTATTCGTGAGAAGTTTAACATAATTGCCTTTAGCTGAATTAATTTCCTGACGATGTTTAGCAAGACGCTCAGCTTCTCTTTGGTCATCTTTAAAATAAAATCTAATAGATGGGTCAGAATTAATAAGAGCAATATCTTTAGCTACATCTTTATACAATAAACAATGACGATAAATTAGATAATCATCAAGAACAATAGGATAACCATATTTATACTTTTCACTTTCAAGAAGATTTAACTTAGTAATTTTAGCTTCAAGAGCTTCTCTAAGTTCTTTAACTCCTTTACGGTCACTATTCATATAAGCAGTTTCAATAGCTTCTTCTTCGGCTCTAAAACGAAGATAATCTCGTTTACGATTCCAAAAGAAAGAAATATCAAAAGTCTTACCTAGTTCATCAACTGACACACTAATATTATTAAGATAAGCCTTAACCCGTGAAATAAAGTTTTCATTATTAGGAGCAAGACCAATTAAAGCAGGAAAATAAGATTCAATCTCACCTTTATTAGAAGAAAGAGTACGAGAACTACGAACACAACTACCAATCTTATCCATTCGTTTAGGTAATGTTTTATCATTAACTCTACGATATAATGAATAATTAGTAACTAAATTAATAGTAATAGTTCGTTTTTCAGTATAAGGTTCATCAAGACTTTCATCTCTAAATCCTACTGTATTAGCAGGCTGTTTATCTACTCCATCCTCTACGGGGGGTATAACCTGTTTATCTGTATTTATATTAGAAGCAGCAGGAGTATTTTCTCCTGCTTTATTAGCTTCATTTACTTTGTTAAAATCCATATCTTAAATAGCTTCTTTTAAATGATTATAATACACATTTCAATAAGAACATCTTAGTGGTATTATCTACCTGCAAACCAATAGAGCCTTTAACTTCATAACGAGCCATATCAATTTCAGTAGCTGCATGATTAGTATTAGGCAATCCCCAGCAAGCAGGAATATCAGTCATACCTTCAATAACTTTAGCTTTATAAGCCTGTCCTTTTTGACGTACTATACGAACATTCTGATTACCTTTATAATTACTCATATCAATCAAAGCAGCTTGATGAGAAGTAATAGGCAAACCGGTAGTAGGATGAATCATACCATTTTGCTTAGCAGCTTCAGCATCAGTACCCTTATCGAAATAAGCATTATGAATAACAGTAATAGTATATCCATCTGGAGTTTTATACTTATTAAAGTAACGTCCATAAGAAAGACCATCACCATTATCTTGAATCATCTTTTCACCAAGAGGTGTAATAAATCCGTTTTCTTTAGCATCAGTTCTGATAGCCATTTCAAAGTCACGAATAAATCCTTTACCGCCCATAAGAGCTACATTCTTATCGCCATCTTGAGTATCACGGTCAAGAACATCACCGATTGTACGTTCAAGTTTGTTAATAGTCAGAACTTCACCATAAGTATCATAGTTAGATTCACGACAAATTTCTAACATACCAGCAGTACGAGGAATAGGTTTACCATTATCATGGTCTTTCAAAGGAATAGTACCATCAGGTAAACGGTTATATTCAGACTTCCACAAACGTTCTTCGTTCATTACTCTCATGTGCAAGTTGAACTGTCGCATCTCTTCGTTAATCCAAAGATTAGAAGTACCACCATTATCATTTTGGAATTGATATTGAGTAACAACATTAGCAAGATTACCAGCTATTTCTTTAGAATAACGATAAAACTCAAGTTGAGAAGTCATTCCAGCAGGACCCATAGTATTGCTTCTGTTACCTTTAGAATAAGATTCAGAAACAGTAGGAGCACTCATTGCCCAATACATACCTTTAGCCAACCATTGAGGGTCAACATAAGCATCAGGATTAGGAGAAGTAAGTTTCAAAAGATAAGCATAACCATAAGCAGATTCCCCTAAGTCTTTCTGAATACGAACTTGAGTAACACCATCAGGAGCAGTAAGACCATGTTGTTCAATAAACCAATGAGTAGAGAAGTGAACTTCAAATTCACTACCATTTTGACCCGGTTTAGTAACAGCAGTATTAAAGTAAGTTACAAAATCTGTAAACTTCATACGACCCATAGTTTTCCAAGTCCATTGTACAGTAACAACATCTTTAATACCACGACTACCTTGACCTTCAGTAATAAAACTTAAAGGAAAACGGTCATCATCCATACCATAATTATAAGTCAGAAAACTATTAATTTCTTCTGGCTTTTGAAGTTGAAGATAAGTAATTGATTCTTCATTAGAATAACCTCTATCTTCATAACGAGTTTGTCCAATAACACGTAATGTTTTCATCTACAAATTTACTATTATGTTAATAACCAAAACGCTCATCTTTCAGAACGTCTTTTTTACTGTCAGGTTTAGTTATTTTAATAGCTCCTTTTGTAGATTTACGTTGACTAGCAGTAAGTTTCAACTTTTTAGCTTCTTTATCAGAAACAGCCATTTCTATCAAACTATCATAACCTTTACCTGTATATTTAAGCCAAGCCTTAAGCAGTTCTTCATCGCGTCTTTCAGCAGGAGATAACTTCATTAAATCATTTTCATAACGAGAAAGTCCTTTATCATCAACTTGATAAACATAATTGAAGAAATCTTCAGGAGTAGTAGAAATCTGTTTACCATTACGTTCAATAATAACAGTTTCGGGAATACGATAACCAGCAATTTGTCGTTTATCAATACATTCTTTAACTCCATTCCAAAATTCCATAAGTTGTTTCTCTTCTTCTGCTTTAACTCGCATAGCTTCTTTAGCATTAGCTTCACGCATTTCGTTATCAGCTTTCTGAAGAGCTTCAAGTTCTTCTTTAGCAACATTGAAAAGTTCATTACTATCTTTAAGATATTGAATATACTTATCAACATTACCACGACGATTAAATTCCTTAAACGCCTCACGAACAATAGCTTCTTGTTGACTTACATTATTTTCATCTACTTCAATACCGCTTCTATCTCGAAGTTCACCAAAGCCTTCAAATGAATTACCATTTGCAACATAATAATTAAGAAAATCACCAACAATAGGATAATCTTCAAATAATTTATTAACACCAGCTTGAGCAAATTCATCACGTTTTAAATCAATAACGGATTGAATATAACTTGCAACTCCTTGAGGAGTATTATCAAAAGCAACTGGTTTACCATCTTCTGAAGTAACAGAAACACCTACAAGTTCTTGAATCGATTTAACATCAATAGTATTTTCTTCTTTAGTATCTTCTACTTCAAATTCTTTAAGATAAGCAGCAACTTCATTTTTAGCTTTAAAGATATTACCTTTATCGTCAATAAGATTACCGTCTTTATCAACAGTATATTTATTATCTCCATCTTCGATAATAGTACCTTCTTCTAAATCATGTTCAGCATCAGCGTCATTCGCTTTGTCATTAGGCTTACCCCCCGTGGAGGATGAAGATTGGTTATCTTTATTAGCATTAGAATCGCTATTCCCATCTCCATTACCATTATTAGTAATATCATCAATAGGATTACCATCAGCATCTAACTGTCCTGTTTTACCTGTATCAAGGTCTGTCATGTCGTCAGTAGGTTTTCCATCTTCATTAGATGTTTCACCATTAAAACCAAAACTATCAAAACTAGGCATAATTCTTTGTTTTTAATTAATTACTATATCACAAATATAAACCATAATAATAATATGAGTTTTACTTGTATCGTTAAAATATGTTCACCTTTAAACCGATTTGCCGACTAACATACTATTGCTAACTAGGATATTTATTACTGATAACCTATCCTGTCGCTTTCAGAGAAGCCATGTATGAATCAAATTTTATCATAATGATTAATCTATCACGAAATGAATAAAGTGCTTAAAATGAGCTTAAAATGGCTCATGTGATGTAAAGAAAAATGAAAATGGGCTGAACCTACTTTCGCAAGCAAGTCCAGCCCTATTATGAACAAAATTTAGAAGTACAGCCGATTATTTACTTTTACTATCATAACGATTTTTATTCGTTTTTGCAATCTTGACTTTATCATCACTTTCTTTAAGTTTAACAGCTAATTCTTTTTCTTTAAGTTGCGCTTCAACAGAAGTCTTTTGAGCATCTAAACTAAGTTTACTACGTTCAAGATTAAGTCTAGCATTTTCCATACGTTCTTCAGCTTGACTCTTTTCAGCATCACTAAGACCATTATCAAAACTCATAATATTAGCATTTGCTTTCATAGCTTCAATCTGACCATCAAGATATTTTTCAACTCTAATTGTTTCTCTATCTTGTTCTGCTTTTCTATCAATCTTAGCAAGTTCAAATTCTTGACGAAGTTGTTCTGTTTGTTGAGAAACACGTTCAACATCAAGTTCATGTTCACGTTGAATATTTTGATACTTATCAATAAGTTTACTAATTTGAGCAACATTATCTCCACGTATAGCAGCATTAGCCATATCCATATTACCATTCTGAGCAGCACTAAATGCAAGTTGTTTATATTGTTCAAGTTTCTCACGTTCTTTAACAGAAGTTTTACAAGTAACAATATAATTGGCAAATATATGACTATTAACATCAAGACTTAAATATCTAATATCACCATCTTTAGTTTTATAAGAAGTATTAAGACCATCAATCCAAGCAAGTTTAGTATAATCCATTTCAGCTTGATAATCTCGTTCTCTCATTTTATCAAATATAAATTCAATAATAACAGAACCCATACTTCCACGAATAACTGCTTCATCAGTAACTCCTTTACCAGCACTATTAGCAATCTCACCATAACGTTGTGGAGTCATATCACATTCCATTTTAGCAGTCTGTTCAATTTCTTGAATAAGTTGCCCAAGTTCCGTAATATAATTATTCATACGACTTTCAAGATAACGAACATTTTGCGCTTTAACAAGATTAGCGTCATCTTCATCATCAATATAAAGCACTCCATCAGCAGCCATACGATATATAGTTTCAGCAGGTTTTTTACCAAGAAGAGATTTAGCAATCATAAGAACATTCATCTTATTTTTAGCAATAGCCATTTCTCTATGATAAGAAACTATATTACGAAATACTTGATAAGGAATAACTGTATCTACAATACTAAATCTTCCAAAACCAGGCAAAAGTTCTGCAATACCATTATAAGGAAGTTTACCATTCCTATTGTAAGCAATAGGACGAGCCTTATAAGGATATATACTTGTAGCACGAGAGCCAATTCTAACGCTCTCATAAACTTGTGGACGCCACACCCATTCAATACTAATATCACCATTAGCAGGGTTAAGCTGATAAGTTTCATCAACAATTCTTGTTGTAACAAATGCTCCATTACTATATGTAAGAACACCTTCTTTTATTTCACCTCTCCAAACAGTATGCCAAACTTCAAATAAACCATTATTAGCATCACGAGCCATTATATTAGTATTCTTAATATGTTGTAAATCATCTTTATTAAATTTACTACATATATCACCAAAATAATACATATATTTATCCCAATTTAAAAGTGCTTTATCACTAGAAGTAGTAGCACTATATTGATAATATGTATCAAGAGCTTCACGTTCTTTTTCAGAAAGATATTCATAAAATTCATCTATAATTTGTTGTTTAGTCAACATACGACGTTCAGCAAACATATCATAATCTTCTGCAAACATATTATCGTTAGGAATAGGAAAAGCATCTCTAACACTAACAACACGTTTAATTAATTGATTACCTACAACATCTCTATATGTATAACAAGCTCCAAAAGCAACAAATTCAAAATAAGCTCTAGCGTATATAGTAAAAGCATCAGTAAGGTCATCAATAACATTAATTAAATCTTGTCCTTGTGCACTAATATCATCAATAAAATTTTCATTAAATTCTTTAATAAAAGCTTCAATATCAACAGCTTGTTCAGGATTAAATTGTTCAGGATTATTACCTTCATTAACAAACTGCATATAACTTTCTTGTATCTTTTTAGCAACAGCTTGTTCAGCAAGCATCATAATTTGTTTACCAAGTTCAGCATCTCTAGCAAATACAACTTCAGGATTATTAGCTCCAACAATAAAATCATGTGGATTCTTAATATATTCACCAATATATCTTCTAATAATACCTTTCATCATATCATAATTACGCATAGTAGCTGGAAAACGAGTAAGATTTTCATCTTTCTCATTATAAGGATTAAGAGTTTTTCTATAATATTCTCTAGGAATATTACCAAGAAGAATATTAAATTTTTCTTCTACATTAAAATCAGCTTTACAAGCAATACCAGCTTCTATAACATAATCACAACATTTAGCATACCAATCAACTTCTTGTTTTTCAGCATAACTAACGTGCTGATTAGGAAAATCAAGTCTACCAAAATTATACATATCTTTATTTGCTTAATCTTAAAACCATTGTCTATTAAAAATATCTGTTTTATCATTTTCTTCTGTAACTTTCTTACGACTAGCAAGTTCTCGTTTACCTTTAATATCAATAGACTTCCAATATATACCTAAAAGTATAAGACTAGATATACGGTCAAAGTTACCTTCTGCATTAAACTTTTTAAGTTCAAGAATTGTTTGATAATCAAGAAATCTTTCAAAAACATAAATATCTTCTCCAAATTCATTCTTACCAATAACTTCATATAAGAACTCTTTAAGAAGTCGAAGACCATCTAGTTTCTTAGGACTACTACCAATATTATAACCATAACTAGTACTAACTTTTTCTTTAACAGCAGAATCCCAAACATATAAAGGTTCATAACCTAGATATTTAGTAGCTTTCCATTTACGAAAATTAGAAACAGTTTCACCACGATTTATTTCTACAAGTCCAGTACCAATACAATTATACCATTTACATAAACGATAAAACTTTTCATCAGCTTCTTCTAATCGTTCAGTACGTCCATAATATGCAGCACATAACTTAGGTTTAAATCCATTACGTTCTCTAGGCATTTCAATAACAAATATACTATTATGAGAATGTCTATCAGTAATTTCTTTTTTATCTTTATCAATACCAACAGGGTCATAAACTGCAACATAAGTACCAGGAAGAATACTTCTTACAAGTCTATTATTAATATATGTTTCTTCATATTCAGGAGCAAACCAAACTCTTATACAACCATGAGGGTCTTCATTACCACGTCTAGGAACTCCTTGAATATAATCATAAGTTTTCATATCAGGATTTTCAATTCTTATACGAGCATTAGATTTAAAATAAATCTTTTTAGTTCCATCTTCAAATAGTTCACCATCAGTATAAAACTTATAACTATTATCAACTCGAAGTTTATCTTCAAACTTATTAAGAGCTTCACTACTAAATATATTTTCACTAGCACTATTAAAAGATTCAGCAGGAAATAAAGCCCGTTGACCAAGATAATTAAGATATTCTGCAAAAGTCTTAGCAGTCTTTTTCTTTTCAATTCTTTCTCGTACAGCAAGCTGAAGCCCTATTCGTAGATTACTATTCCCATCTTCATCAAATCCTTTAACTCCATCTATTTCTCCTTCAAGACCCCAAGCATAAGATTTAAAGAATCCACAAACTTCATTACGAGCATCATTATCCCAAACATTTTCAAAAGCCATAAATCTAAATGCTCTAGGATTATAAAAGTTTTGTTCAAATATTTGCATATTAGCAGCAGTAGCAGTTCCCCAAGCCATAAGAGTACCAGTAGTACGAGTACCAACAGTCATTGTAGGTTCAGTTACATTCATAAACTCATCAAAGTTCTGCATTGTAGATAACTCTTCAACTTTAATTGTAACAGCATCTTTACCAATAGCGCAGTCAGGATTATTATTAGCACTAACACTTAAAAGAGAACTAGACCAACTATCATCTGCTTCAACTCCACTTTTCATACGATAACCAAGTTTAAAACTATCAGTAGTAGTACTATATATACCTCTTTTAAATGGCGTCTTTTCTTCAAAGAACTTTAAGTTATTAACAGCAAAGTCACTTAAACCTCCTTGTTTAATTAAATACTTATTATCAGCTGCAACATGAATAACAACTTTATGTTTAGATAAGTTAACTTCATTAGAACTATCAGCAGCCATAATATAAGAAAAACCTCCACGTCGAGTTTTATCAATAATAAGATGTAAACCATTACGTCTACAAAATTCTATAATTTGCCAAGTCCAAAATTGAGCATCAATAAAACTAGGAAAACTATAAATCTTTTTAGCAGTAGCTCCATGTTCAGTAACAATAACAGATGATTCATCTGTACGTTCCATACGAGTATAATTAAGAAAATTATAATGACCGCCTGTTATCCAAACATCTTCTATACTTCCATCTGGATTTTGCCAACAAGGAGCAGAAAAACCATTACGTCGTCTATCACATTCTCTACGTCTAAATTGTCTATGAGGAATACTATCAACTTTAAATTGTGTATATCTACCTGTGGCTTGATATGTTCTAGCACCTTCATTAAAAAGTTCAGTATTAACAAATTTGCCAGGTCTAATATTTAAAAGAAAGCCACCACTATCTCCAATTAAAAAGTTATTATGAGGGTCATGCCATCCACAATCACTAGCTTTCTTATACTTTTTCTCTTTATCAGGTTCTTCAATGTATTCTAGAAAAGGATATTTACCATCAGCCATAATATTTTATTTAACTAGTAAACAAACAACAAAAGCGATAGCGCAAACAGCACCACCGCTTACCAAATATCTATTCTTACGTTTAATACGTTCAATAGACTTATTTAAATTATCATTTACTTTATTACTATTATCAAGATTATTTTGTAAAGTTTCAACTTCTTTATAAAGAGCATTATATTTAATCTTATGGAGATTAATTATACTATCTTGTTCGTTAATAATATCTTTATAAAGTTTAGCTTTAATAATTTTAGTATTAGCAATCTTAATCATATTAATAGGGACAAGAACAGTTGTATCAGTAGTGTTGACTCCCCGTGGAGGATGCACTACATTATCAATCTTACTCTGACACCAACTTCTTGAATAACTCCCAAGTAGCACTGTCATTAAGATTAATAACTTTATCTTCAATATCTTTCTCATGTTCTTTAAGTTTATAAACTATACTTTCTCTTTCAGTTATAACTAACTGTATAGAATCAATCCGAACATGATTAATAGCAGTGTCACTTTTATTATATGAATTGACTTCTACACTAAAACGACTTATTGATAAATACAGAGTAACACATAAATTAATAATCGCTATTATAAATATTGCTATCAGCATCTTCTTCATGATTCTATACAGTATTAAGTTAATCTTTTATTTCTATAAGTTTATTAAGTAAATCAAGGTTCAATCTACCAGTTTCTTTAAGACCAAGAACTCTTTGAGCCATCTTAATAGCGGCAACTCGACCACAATTTACATTAGTATCAAACAATTGTTCAGCAACTCTTTGACTATTAAAATCATCAAGTTTAAATACATCCCAATAACCTATTTTATACTTTTCCCAAACAAGTTTCTGAAGCTGAACATCATTATCAAGCTTAGACTTAAACTCTTTACTACCAACAGTATAATGTTTCTTATAAGAATCAATCGTAGTCCAACCTCGCCAAGTAGGATTATATTTACGACTGATACCTCTATAAGTTTCTCCACCAGCATCATCTTTATCGTTTACATAACCACCTTCTTTAATAGATAGTTTTTTAAAAGGATCTCCAAAGTAAGCCATAATTTAATTTATATAAGGATTAGTACAATATCTAAAACAACCAACAGCGTCATAATATTCATCTTCATCAAATTCTTTAATTGTAACCCAAAACCAAAGAACTTTAATTTGAACTTTATAAATCACAAATTCAAAGTCATCACCAATATGATGTTCATCGCCAATTAATCTTATATTTTTTCTACGATTAATAATATACATAATATTTTATTCTTCAAGAGTTCTACGAATCCATGAACGTAAAAATTTAATATTATTTCCTTTACCAGCAATATCATTATAATATTTAATACGTTCAAGTTTATATTTAGCTACAAAGTAATCAGCACTAATAGTAGTATCAGATTTATAAGCGTTAAGAGAATCTTGAGTTCTACGAAGTAATTCTTTAGTTAGAACTAATTCATTAACAGCAGTAGAATCAGTAACAGGAACATAACGAATTTCAGGAACAGGAGTAGTACGTTTAGCACATCCGCTAGATAAACAAATAGCAAATATAACTAAAACAATAAAACCAATAATTACTCCAATTAAATTGTCTTTATTTAATTTCATATAGCAAGTTTAAATTGAGTTTGAACACCACTAGCTTTAATTTGTAATTCTCTATCTTTAAGAACTTTATTAATATCATCACGTAGATAATTCATAGTAAAGAATTTAGTAGTTTCAACAGGATTTTCTTTAATATGATAAAGACCATCAGAAAATCTTTTTGGCATACCATATTCATTAAGTTCAAAATCATTATCAATATGACATAGCCAAATACCTTTAATAGTTAAACCAAGTATACACTCAACAGCAAAAGCATACATACTAAGTTGAAGATTATATATAGCACCATTACAATTAGGAAGATGATTAAGAGGAGCTAAAAGTCGTTCATCTTTATCAATCCAAACATTAGTTTGTTGTGCAGGTTTAACTGTTTTATCTTTCTTATAATAACCACTACTAAATTTTAATCCACCACGATTTGTTTTCCAATCACCTACAACAGCACAATTAGTATCTTCATTAACTAGAAGAATATCAATAGTTCCACTAATTAACCAATCTATAAGAAACATACCAATCTCACTATAAATCTTATATCCTCTTTCAGTGTACATTTTAAACGTATCATAAATAAGAGGATAACGATTATCTGTAAGTTCAATAAAATCTTTAAGATTAAGAAGTTTATAATTAGCACCAAAATTTGGTATATCAGCAATAGTAACCATTACACCATCTTCTCGTTTATCAAGATAATTAATAGCTTGTTGAAACATAGATGCTCCTTTAACACCATCTTCAAGACCATTATGAGTATTAGTTCCACGTTCACAAGCTTCTTTAGTAATAGTTGACCATTGTTCCTCTAGTTTCTTCTCACTTATTCCTAGTTCTTTAGACTTCTTTCTCAACCAATAGTTCTTATCGAACTTTGGAGCATAATTATGAAGGATAGTAGTAGTTGAAATATAATCATTACCTAGACTATCATTATATTTATGTTCTTCTTCATGAAAAATAAGTCTAATATCATTATATCTTTTATCTCTAAGTTCCATATTATTAATACCATTAAGTTCAACACTAGCTTGGACCCGCTTCGGCACTACGTGCCTACGCTAGACCCCCCGTGGAGGATGGAGTAGATTAGCATCAGCTTATTCTTCAATCATACTACTAGTAATTTCAACACCACCTCTACCAGCAACATTCTCTTGTTCATACAGAAGATTTTCTTCAGCTACATTAAGAGCTTTAATCGTGTTTGGAAACTGATTAGCTAAATCATTAATTTGTTTAATATAACCAATAACAACTGGAACATCTTCTAGACTAGCACCATCAGATAACTTGTCATTCAACAATTCATTTAACTTGCTAGCAGCTAGAGCAACATTATGAATACCACGCTTAATATTAAGAACAGCTTCCATACCAGCTCCAGCTTTTTGATTATAATATCTTTTAATAAGTTTCCAAACAAGAATATCAGGTTGATAATTTTTAGGTAAATCAAAGTTTTCAATAGCTTTCTTAAGAGCTTCTTTTTCACTAAGACCTTCTTGTAGACACGGACCTTTAGGGTCACCAAGATAATAAATAACTCCAACTTCTTTAACATACATCTCTTTATTAGGAGATTTATCTCTAGTATAAAGAAGACTAACATCTCTATCAAGAAGTTGTTTAAGTGTAGGAGCTTTTGGCATACCAGTTTCATCTATGGTCAGCATCCAATCCAATTCCAAACCGTTCATATATTTCTTCTACTTCTTCATCAAATTCAATAATTTCAAGTTTACCCATAGCATATAGCCAAAGATTAGCATAAGCAGCACTATGTTTTTTACTTAGTTTAATCCAAATAGGAAGAAGTTTCTTTTTAAATTTAAGTTCAGTCTTAATCTTTTCTTCTTCTTCATAATGTTTTTGCTTTTCTTCTTCCATAACTTTAGCAGTATATTCTTTATACTCTTCTCTAGTCATAGTTTTTCTAGCTTCTTTAAAGTCTTTATAATGACTAATAAGTTTGGAACGATACCAATTCTTTTGAATAGTACCAATATGAGGAATAGCAACACATTTATCTTTTCGTATATTAATACTAGCTTCTTTTTCAAGACTTTCAATAATAGATTTACAAAGTATTCTATCATCACCTTGAAACCCAATATCATCTAATATATTATTTATATCTTTATAGATAAGAATATAATCATCATCAAAATCTTCATGAGAACTAGTATTAGCAATATTAAAACTAGTATTAGTCTTAAAATCCATAATTGAAAGTTTAAGAACTCTTCTTAGATTACTACTATAAACAAGAACACACAAATACCTATAATTTTAAATTATACATAAGTAGTTTTAAGAAGAGTTCGATTATTTAGACGAAATGGCTAATTAGCTTTTTCAGCAGAATGATAAACAAAAGGATTAATAGCTTTATGTTTATCAGTAATAGCAGCTCTTAAATCATTAATAGCTATAACTTTAAATTCAATAAACCAAACTTTTTGTCCTTTTTTATATCCTTGATTTTGTCCAAAAGTACCAACAGTAATAGAACGAGTTAGTTCAGTATCATTAGTAATATACTTATTAACAAATTGAGGGCTAAGAACATTATGTTTAAGATAAAGATGATAGCCACGTTCAAGAGTAGAACGGTCAATAATAATCTTATCCATTTGGTTCATACCAATAAGTTCAGCATCTTCTTTACTAATTTTAGCAATAATTGGCATAACCTCAACTGTACTAACTTTATTATTAATAACACCAAACAAACTTTCATTTTGGCAAAGAGCAACAACACAATAATGTTTAGCAACAACTACATTAGTAAGAATAGCGTCAAGTGCTTCACTTGTTATTTCGCTAATGTCAGTAGGTATTTGAATACCAAAATCTTTAAATTTACTTTCAACTTTAATCATAACACTAAATTATTTAGTTTTAATAATACTATCAATACCAATATTTCCAAGTTTAAGTTTACTAGGAACTTTAACTTCTTTTTTATTCCTTTCTCCACTATGAAATTCTCTAGTGTGTTTAGGTTTAGTTTCACTTTTATCTTTACCCATAACTTAATTGTTTTCAGCAAATGTAAGAGTTTGAATGAATTTACCAAGAGAAAAACTATTTTTAACATTTCAATCGTAGATGATTATATGATTATAAATATGCAAGTCATACTCCCCGTGGAGGATGGGGATGAGTTAGACTTAATCATATTAGTATTAATGATATTAATAGAGATATTAATAATGATGATAGTATTGATTAACTTGATGTGATTGATACTGATTATATCCATCCTCCACGGGGAGTCGAGCGGAGAGCGAAGCTCGGAGCGGGTCACAGCGAATCTATTAATGCTGATTATATTAATATTATATA